>ERZ773142.31-NODE-31-length-209573-cov-10.7002_pt1 | contig 209573 bp, 171 predicted proteins | sample MGYA00580853_ERZ773142 | MGnify/ENA primary metagenome ERZ773142 (study PRJEB29015, sample SAMEA2737862) | human gut metagenome | biome: human gut; feature: human-associated habitat; material: faeces | place: China | collected 2012 ...
CTCGCCCGCACATTCGTTTTTGGTTATTGTTCAGTTTTCAAGGTTCTGCCTGCCGTTTTTGACGACTTGTATAGTATATTACATCTTTTTGATGTTGTCAACTACTTTTTTTCATCTTTTTTAACGGCTACTTACAAAAATTCACCCGTGTTTAGGGGTGCACTATTATTTTATTAAATTTCTACAGAAAAAGCAAGCCCTATTTTAAATTTATTTTTGACGCCTGTAAAATCACTTTACAAAATCACGCTTTAAATTATCCACTAAAGTCTGCACATTCCTGCTCATCGTTTCAGAAGCCAAGGTCAGACACACGAATTTACGTCCTGCTTCCTCCTGCGTTTCAATCAGCTCTACTTCGCCGGCAGCTGCCGCCTGTTTTGCAATATGTTCAGAAAGCAGCGCATATCCTAAATCATTTCTTACCGCTTCCTTTACGGCAAAATTAGTATTGAAAATGATCGTCTTGGCCGGCAATACACTATTTTTCTCTAAAAACTCTTCCCACTGCACCCTTGTGCCCGATCCCTGTTCGCGCGTTATCCACGTTACTGTTTCCAGATCCCGTCGTTGCATCTTTTTGGGGCTTCCTATCGGCCCTATCAAAACAAGCCGATCAATATAGAACTCTTCTTTATGGAATTTCTTATCACCGGTTTCTCCTTCAACTAAACCTACATCTATCTTATTGCTTTGCAGCAGTTCGCAAATATGAACAGTATTATCGATCTTCACTTCTATGTCCAACTGCGGATAACGTTTCATAAATCTGCCCAGAAATTCCGGCAGAAAATATTCGCCTATCGTCAGACTGGCTCCTATAGCCAAGCGTCCTTTTATCTCGCTGCCCAGCTCTTTAACCGTAATTTCTGTAAACTGCCACAGACTTTTCATCTGCTTAGCCGCATCATAAACAATCATGCCCGCATAAGTCACGCTAAGCTGTTTTTGTTTTTTAGACCTGCGAATCAACACGGCGTTGAAACACTCTTCTAATCTGCGGATATGCAAACTGACCGTAGGCTGCGAAATATTTAATTTCTGCGCCGCTTTAGTAAAGCTTTGCTGTTCTACAACTTCAATAAAAGTTTTCAGTTCTTCCCACATAGTAACCTCATTATTTTTCTTAATGATAATTATAAAAACAATTCATTTTACTAATCATTATACTTGTATTATGATATTTATACAATGTTTTTAGGCATCAAGTATTTATCTTTTTCTTTTCTAAAAGGGAGGCTTTCTAAAAATGATAAAATCCATTCCAATTCCTACGGCCGGAGTATCTCTTGGTTTAGCGGCACTTGGTAATCTGCTGCAGCCTTATTCTCCGCTGATGAAATATACCTGCGGTATTCTCGCTGCAATCCTTTTGGCAATGCTGCTTATAAAAATACTGCGTTACCCCAAACTTGTCCACGCCGATATGACCGGCAATCCTATTTTAGGCAGTGTTGCTGCCACTTTTTTTATGACTACGATGCAGCTATGTGTCTATATTAAAGATTTCGCGCCTTTTCTCTGCGAAGCAATCTGGCTGGCGGCAGTTGCTGCCCACGCCATTTTAATCATCTGGTTCTCCAAAAATTTTATGCTTAATCTGGAACTGAAAAACGTTTTTCCAACCTTCTTCATTGCGTATGTCGGTATAGTCGTCGCTTCAGTTACCGCCCCCGCTTTCGGATATCTCACATTAGGATATTATATCTTCTGGTTTGGCTTCGTCGCCTATATGCTTTTGCTGGCACTGGTCACCTACCGCTATCTCCATCACCCGATACCTGAAGCTGCCAAGCCACTGATCTGTATCTACACGGCACCTATGAGCCTGAGTCTGGCAGGATACTTTGCAGTAGTTCCCGATAAAAACTTCCTGCTGATTACTGTCATGCAGATAGCTGCTCAAGGGCTGTTCTTCTTTATCCTCAGCCTGATGCCCCGTCTTTTACGTCTGCCGTTCTATCCCAGTTATGCAGCCTTCACCTTCCCATTCGTCATCACTGCCTCTGCCCTGCGTTTATCACTGGATTACTACGCACGGCTCGGTGTTGTTCTGCATGAATTCTTCCAATATCTGTATTATTTTGAATGTATAGTCGCATCCTTCTTTGTTTTTTATGTCACACTGCATTTCTGCTGGTTTTTCTATAAGGAATGGAGGCTTTCCGGCAGCAAGGTATAATAACAGCAGCATTTTAATTCCATCAGGGCAATTTATCTCTTTCCTTTGTGTACGGTAAATTTTAGAACTTTTGACCTCATTACGTTTTCTGATTATAACAATCAAGATTATTCATTTTACTTACAATATCTAGTTGTTTTAAAATTACAGTACACTACATTCTCGGGAAGGAGTTTTACAATGAATTTTTTAAGTAATAAATTACATGGTTTGGCATTATGTTTTGCTATTGCAGTACCAGCTGCATATTTAGGTAAATTGTTCCCTATTATAGGCGCCCCAGTTTTCGCCATTATCCTGGGTCTGCTGATGGCCGGTATCCCCCGCTCAGATATTTTCCAGGGCGGCATCACCTTCACTTCCAAAAAGATCCTGCAATACGCGATTATTTTACTCGGCTTCGGCATGAATCTTTTTGAAATTTTCCGGGTAGGGTCACAATCTCTGCTGATAATTATCTCAACGATCGGCACTGCCTTGGTCGTGTCTTATGCAGTCAGCAGAATAATGAAAATCGATCACGATATCGCAACTTTGGTAGGCGTAGGTTCTTCTATCTGCGGCGGCTCGGCAATTGCTGCAGCGGCACCTGTTATCAAAGCGTCAGACGAAGACATTGCCCAGTCGATTTCCGTTATCTTCCTTTTTAACGTTATTGCCGCCTTCCTCTTCCCCACCTTGGGTGCTATACTCGGCTTTAACGATATGGGCTTTGGCATGTGGGCCGGCACGGCAATCAACGATACCTCATCTGTAGTTGCTGCAGGACAAACCTGGGCCAGCGCCAGCGGCAGCGATACCGCGCTGAATTATGCAACTATCGTCAAACTGACCCGTACCTTAGCCATCATTCCTATTTGTCTGGGACTGGCCTATCTTACCTCCAAACGTAAAGCTACAACATCGGAAGTAAAAATCTCCTCTATCTTCCCGATGTTCATCATCTACTTTTTAGGTGCGTCAATCATCAACACCTTTGCTGGTTCCCACTTTGACTTTTTCCAGTTTTTGCCGGCCATCGGTAAATTTATGATTGCCATGGCAATGGCAGCTATAGGTCTCAACACTAATTTAGTCAAACTGATCAAAACCGGCGGCAAACCGATCCTGCTCGGTCTTATCTGCTGGTTCTGCATAGCGGTTGTCAGCCTGGCAATGCAGCATCTGCTTAATATCTGGTAACATCAAACAGCTTCTGCTGCAAGCGGCGGAAGCTGTTTTCATTTTTATTACATTTAATATAAAAGTTTTTTATCACAAATTCGTATAAAAATATGATATAATAGCCGTTAGATAAAAATAGCTTTGTTAGTATAAAGCTGGTTTAAAGGAAAATGATTAAGAGAACCGAGGTTTATGTATGGGAAAAATAATTAAATTTATAATCATCGCCTTCGTTGCGCTTGCTATTTTAGGCGCCGCAGCATTCTGGGGACTTGCAGGTTTCTTCGCACCCAAAGATATGGAAGAATCGCTTATTCCCGATGCCGCTTCGCAGTTTTTTGATATTAACGGCCGCGTCATCTCGACCACGGCTTCGGAAGAACGCCGTCTGCCAGTTGCTTTCGATAAAATACCGAAGCACCTGCAGCAGGCTTTTATCGCTATCGAAGATAACAGATTCTATGAACACGGCGGTATCGACTTCCGTGGTACGGCCCGTGCTTTATGGACAAACCTGCGAGGCGGCGAGGTGCAGGGCGGCAGTACTATTACCCAGCAGCTGGCCAAAAACGCTTTTCTCTCCCAGGAGCGTACCATTACCCGCAAGATAAAAGAAGCTTTTATTGCTAAACAATTGGAAGAACGCTATACCAAAGATGAGATTCTTGATATGTACCTGAACCGTATCTATTTTGGACAAGGAACCTACGGTATCGAAAGTGCTTCTCTCTATTACTTCGGCAAGCATGTTCAGGACATTGATCTGGCAGAAGCCGCTACTCTGGCAGCTATTCCTAAAAGCCCTAACTATTATAATCCTTTTGAAAATCCCAAAGACAGTAAAGCACGTCAGGAAGTCGTTTTAGACCAAATGGCCAAATACGGTTACATTACGGAAGCACAGGCAGCCAAAGCCAAAGCAGAGAAACTGCAGCTGAACAATCACAAAAACCAGCAGAAAGATAACCTTTCCTACTTTATTGATTACTGCAGTCAGCACATTATAGAAGAATTCGGCGCCGATGCGCTTTATAAAGGCGGACTGAAAATCTACACTACTCTGGATCTGGATATGCAGGCAGCCGCTGCCGAATCTTTAAAATATCTGCCTGATTACTACAAAGACGACTATCAGCTTACACAGCCGCAAGTCGCCTTAGTAGCTGTAGACCCTAATAACGGTTATATCAAAGCCATGATCGGCGGACGCGGCCAGGATAAATTCAACCGTGCTGTGCTTGCAGTGCGCCAACCAGGTTCCGCTTTCAAACCCTTTGTTTACCTTACCGCTATGGACAACGGTCTTACCGCTGCCACGGTAGTTGAAGACAAGGAATATGAATTTGCGCCCGGCTGGAAACCGAAAAACTCTGACCTGCAATGGCATGGTAAAGTAAGCCTGAGAACAGCTTTGAAAAAATCCTACAACATCCCTACCATTCTAGTAGCTCAGCAGGTCGGTCCCGAAAAGGTTTTCCAAATGGCAAAAAACCTTGGTATCACTACACTTATTGAAGACGGACATTATACTGACATCAATCTTTCCATGGCTTTAGGCGGCCTGAGCAAAGGCACTACGCCGCTGGAAATGGCAGCTGCCTATGGCACGATCGGTAACAGCGGCAAATACAACGCTCCAACTGCTATTATCAAAATAGTTGACCGTAACGGTAAAGTTATTTTTGAACATAAGCAGGAAACCAAAACTGTAGTTGATGCTAAAGCCGCTTATCAAACTGTCGATATCATGCGCGACGTCTTTGTTGACGGTACTGCAGGCGGTGCAGGCATAGGCCGCCCGGCAGCCGGTAAAACCGGTACTACCGACGATTATAAGGATGCCTGGTTTGTAGGCTTCACCCCCAATCTGTCGGCTGCCGTATGGATCGGCGATGATAACGGCCGTCCGCTTGATTATATGTATGGCAGCGGCGCACCGCTCAGCATCTGGCATGAATTCATGGTTAACGCTCTTGCAAACGTTCCCGTTGCTAACTTTGTCCGCCCGGCAGGCGTAGTAATACCGCCTGAACCAGATATCAAGAATGATGATAAGGACAAAGATAAAGACAAGGATAAAGATAAGGACAAAGACAAAGATAAAAAAGGCGCCACCTCCGTTCCCAGAGAACCGCCTAAACCCCCCAGCAAAAAAGACCGTATCCGTGAAAACGTAGGCGACGTTGAACCGCAGAAGCCTAGCATGAAAAAACGTGTTCAGGAAATCTTAGACGGCAGCGAAAATAATACCGGCAACCAAAAACCTGTTGTCAGCAACGTCCCCACTCCACGTCAGCCATGATATCGGCCAATACAAAACCCCCGTACTAAAAAGTACGGGGGTTTTATTATTATCAGCAGCTCACATTAATCTTTTTCATTCTTTTTTTTAAGCAGTCTGCTTTCTTCACCAATATCTTTCGGATAATAATATTTATGACCTACCAGTTCATCCGGCAGATACTGCTGCTCAACCCAGCCACCTGGGTAATCGTGCGGATACTTATATCCAAGCCCGTGGCCAAACTGCTTAGCACCAGGATAATGCGCATCACGCAAGTGCTTCGGAACTCTGGTATTGATTGACCTGACTTCCTGACGAGCATTGAAAATACCCATATAACAGCTGTTGCTTTTAGGAGCGTTAGCTATATAGCAAACGGCCTGAGCTAAAGGTATCTGAGCTTCAGGCAGCCCGACAAAATGCGCCGCCTGCGCCGCAGCATTTGCTACTACCAAGGCCTGCGGATCAGCGTTGCCTACATCTTCAGCCGCACAGATAACGATCCGGCGCGCAATAAACCTTACGTCCTCTCCACCTTCCAGCATACGGGCCAAATAGTGCAGAGCAGCGTCGGCATCACTGCCGCGCATACTTTTAATAAAAGCCGAAACGATATCGTAATGATAATCACCTTTTTTATCATAGCGCTGCAAAGCATTACCTGCCACGCTGCGCAATACATCCATCGTAATTTCCTTACTGCCGTCCGGCAGCATAAATTCAGCCTGTTCCAGCAAATTAAGAGCCACCCGCGCATCACCACCGGCAAAATCCGCCAAAGCTTCCAAAGCCTCGGCAGTTACAGTAATACCCTCTGATCCATAACCCTTTTCCTTATCTGTCAGCGCACGCTCTAAAATCTTTTTGATACCGTCTGCCGTTAAATGTTCCAGCCGAATAACCTTCATCCTTGACAAAAGCGGTGAATTGATTTCGAAAAAAGGATTTTCAGTAGTCGCACCGATCAAAATGATAGTACCGTTTTCCACATAAGGCAGCAATACGTCCTGCTGAGCTTTATTAAAGCGATGGATCTCGTCGATGAACACGATAGTGCGCCCCATCCCGCCGCGCTGCAGCTCCTGCGCCTTAGCAATCAGCTTTCGCAGCTCAGGTACACCGGATGAAACGGCATTGATAGCAACAAATTCATCCCCTGTCATATGGGCAATGACCTGTGCCAAAGTTGTTTTACCAGTACCCGGCGGTCCGTAAAACAACACCGACTGCAACTGATCCTTTTCGATCATTCGGCGCAGAGGACTGCGCTCGCCTACTGCAGTTTCCTGCCCGACAAAATCGCTGAGCCTTGTAGGCCTCATCCGATCAGCCAAAGGTTTTTTCTGCGGCTGTGCAAACAAACTATCCATCATCCACCTCCAGGATCTGATAAAAATACCGGCTCTAAAGGCCGGTTAGCTATTTTCTGCAATAATCTGACGTACGATATACGATGCCATCAGCAATCCTGCCGACGCCGGAACAAATACCATGCTTCCCGGAACCTCGCCTGCTTCAGCACGCTGTACCGGTTCTTTGGAATAAACTACAGTTACACCTTTTTTGACACCTGCCGCACGCAGCTGTTTCCTTACCGACCTTGCCAGCGGGCAGACAGAAGTACCGCTGATGTCCTCCACTGTAAGATACGTCGGATCCAGCTTATTGCCTGTACCCATCGAAGAAATGACAGGAATATCGCGCTGCACACATTCTAATAAAAGATCGACCTTTGACGGCGTCGAATCGATCGCATCGGCGATAAAAGTAAAGCTGCCGGAAAAAAACTCGGCAAAAGCGCCAGGTTCATAAAATTTACTGACCGTTTCTATTTCACAATCCGGATTGATATCCAGCAATCTTTGTCTGACAACCTCGGTTTTGAACCTGCCGAAGGTACTGGTAAGCGCCGGTAACTGACGGTTGATATTACTTGCCGCCACTTTATCGGCATCTATTAATAATAAATGACCTACCCCGCTGCGGCATAATGACTCGGCAACATATGAACCCACGCCGCCTAACCCAACGACTGCAATACGGGCCTGCCCTAAAACAGGCAGCTTGTCTTTACCGATAACCATCGCAACACGTGACAGATCCATTTTTACCCCCAAAAATATTTTGCCCCACAATGCCGTCCAGCCTCATGTTTTGAACCTGCAAGTGCAGGTGGGTGCCTTCCCGCCAGTCGCAAAAGTCCCCTCAAGGGGGCAGTTTTTTAAAAGGCGGAGCTCAGTCAGGCTCCCTAGGTAAGAGTGTTGGCTCAAAACTAAGAGGTACACGTAACGAACATCGCAGGGTAAAAAGCGTTTTTAATGCAGTAAGAGCATTTCTTACTACATCTATACTATACCAAAATTTGTTTAAAATCACAAGGTATAAAGCGGTTTTCTCTGTTTTTAAAGAGATATTTTTTCTTTTTTTCACAACCGGTTCGTCTTTAAGTAAAACACTTTTACCAGAATCAGTTTACTATAAAAAAAGGACTGCCGCAGCAGTCCTTTTTTACAGAGTCTGACTCTTATTATTTGTCTTTTTTGACTAATGTTGCACGGATATGCAATTCACGCAGCTGTTTCTCGTCAACATCGTTCGGAGCCTGAGTCATCAGACAGCTTGCACTCTGTGTTTTCGGGAAAGCAATAACGTCACGGATAGAATCACGTTTAGCCATAATCATGATCAAACGGTCAAGACCAAAGGCCAAACCGCCGTGCGGAGGCGCACCATATTCAAAAGCATCCATCATAAAGCCGAATTTCTCTTTTGCCTGCTCTTCGGTAAGACCGATAGCCTTGAAAACTTCGTTTTGGACATCACGACGATGGATACGGATGGAACCGCCGCCGATTTCTGTACCATTAAGTACCATATCGTAAGCTTTGGCATATACTTTACCAGGATCGGTAGCCAGCATAGCAAGATCTTCGTTACGTGGAGCCGTAAACGGATGATGCATTGCCACATAGCGTTTTTCTTCATCGTTATATTCAAACATCGGGAAATCTACGACCCAGGCAAATGCCAGCATATCTTCGTCGATCAGCTCGCGGCGTTTAGCCATTTCCAGACGCAGAGCACCTAAAGCCTGAGCAACTACAGCCGGTTTATCAGCAACGAACAAAATCAGATCGCCCGGTTCAGCCGCTGCAGTTTTCAGGATATTTGCCAAATGTGCTTCACTGAAGAATTTAGCGATTGGCGATTTGACACTGCCATCTTCCTGAATCTGCATCCAAGCCAGACCTTTGGCACCATAAATACCAACGAATTCAACCAGACCGTCCAGCTCACGACGCGGGATAGCGGCATAGCCTTTAACGTTGATCGCTTTAACGACACCGCCGTCTTCTACGATAGCATTGAACACTTTAAAGTCAGAATCTTTAACTGCTTCAGACATATTGACAAGTTCCATACCAAAACGCAGGTCCGGCTTATCGCTGCCAAAACGGTCCATAGCTTCGTCCCAGGTCAAACGCTGCATCGGCAGCTGGATCTTTTTACCCATAGCGCCTTCAAATACATACGCCATCAGCCCTTCCATCATTTCCATAATATCCTCAGCGTCTACGAAAGACATTTCAATATCCAACTGAGTAAATTCCGGCTGACGGTCAGCACGCAGATCTTCATCTCGGAAGCAGCGTGCGATCTGGAAATAACGCTCCATACCGGCAACCATCAAGATCTGTTTAAAAATCTGCGGTGATTGCGGTAAAGCATAGAATTTACCAGGGTTGACGCGGCTCGGCACCAGATAGTCACGCGCGCCTTCAGGAGTACTTTTAGTCAGCATCGGCGTTTCGATTTCACAGAAACCGTTTTTATCCATATAATCACGCATCAATTTAGTAACTTTATGACGCAAAATCAAATTCTTCTGCATTTCCGGACGGCGCAAATCCAAATAACGGTATTTCAAGCGCAGGTTCTCATCCGTATCGATATCGTCCTGAATATAAAACGGCGGAGTTTTGGCAGCATTGAGTACTTCCAAATCAGCAGCAACCACTTCGATCTCGCCGGTAGCAAGATTCGGATTAACGGTAGCTGCATCGCGAAGACGCACTTTACCTGCTACTTTGATAACGTATTCGCTGCGAATAGCTTCAGCAGTCGTAAAGCTATTGCCTGCATCGTCAGGGTCAACGACAATTTGAACGATACCGCTGCGATCGCGCAGATCGACGAAAATCAACCCGCCGTGATCGCGGCGTTTGGCAACCCAACCGCATAAAACTACTTGTTCGCCTGCTGCCTCTTTAGTCAGCAAACCGCAGCTATGACTGCGTTTTAAAGAATCACTCATGACTTTGCACCTCTGTTTTTAAAATTGATGTAATATCTTGGATAGGGATCTCAGTCTGCTCGCTGGTCGACATATTTCTTAATACGGCACAACCGCGCGCTACCTCGTCTTCACCTAAAATCAACACATATTTGGCAGCCAATCTGTTAGCCTGCTTCATCTGGGCTTTCATACTGCGGCCCAAAAAGTCAAATTCCACCTTCAGCCCTTCACGGCGCAAAGCGATCGCTTCCTTAAAAGCCAGCGTAAAGTTTGCACTGCCCGGGCAAACTACAAAGACATCTATACTGTTATCGAACTGCGGCAGCAGATTCTGGCTTTCGATTGCCAGCAGCACACGCTCCATACCCATCGCAAATCCAATCCCCGGTGTTGCCGGACCGCCGATCTCCTCGATCAGACCGTCATAACGGCCACCGCCGCAGACAGCGCTTTGCGCTCCCAGGGGAGCATATTGGATCTCAAAGGCAGTCTTAGTATAGTAATCAAGGCCGCGCACCAGATTATGGTCGACTACATAATCGACTCCGGCAGCGGTCAGAAGATCTTTCAAGCCTTCAAAATGTGCTTTGCATTCCTCGCACAGACATTCCTCCAGGCTTGGCGCACCAGCAGCCAGCTCCTGATCGTGCGGATTTTTGCAGTCCAGTAAACGTAATGGATTGCGGTCGAAACGTGACTGACAATCCTTGCACATCTCGCCAAGATGCGGCCGGAAATATTCCTGCAGCTTCTCTCTGTGCAGTGGTCTGCATTTCGGGCAGCCGACAGAATTTACTTTCAGCTTCAAATCTTTTAAACCCAAAGTCTGCAAAATCTGTACCGCCAGTAAAATGATCTCGGCATCGATATTAGGCCCCTCTACGCCCAGCGCTTCCACGCCAAACTGATGGAACTGCCGGTAACGCCCGGCCTGCGGCCTGTCGTACCTGAACATCGGCCCGATATAAAACAGCTTTGTCGGCGCCGGATCGGCATACATTTTATTTTCTACATACGACCGGACGGCAGAAGCCGTATTTTCGGGGCGCAGCGTCAGACTGCGTTCACCTCGGTCAGTAAAAGTGTACATTTCTTTTTCAACAACGTCTGTCGTTTCACCGATACCGCGCAAAAACAGCTCGGTATGCTCAAAAACAGGCGTCCTGATTTCCAGATAACCATATTGGGCACAAATCTCACGCATAGTGCGTTCCAGATAACGCCATGCTTCCACATCGCGCGGCAGGATATCTTTCGTGCCTCTCGGTGCTGTGGTCAACACATCTATTCCTCCTCATCCGCAAAAAGCAGGCTGCGTTTATGCGCCAGCTGCGGCAGATTACCCGTATATGTCCCGATATCTTTGGGCATATTGAGCTTTTTAAGATGATGCCCGTCTGCCTGCGGCACTTTAGTCGCAGACGCCGGCCCGATTCCAAGCACAACGTGACGCTCTTCCATCATCTGAATATTATAAAGGCTGGCACTGCCTGAAGCAGCATAGCCTATATTAGCAAGATTACCCAGCATGTAATGCTGGCGGTATAAATAATAAGGCAGCATCCCCATTGCTGCAGCAGTTTCGCCGCCGTAAGCTACAAGCGCCTCTGCATCCTCAGCCGTCAGACTGCTGAACTGCGCACCAAATATCGGGGCGCTTTTTTTGAGCGTTAAGGTATGCACTGTCAGATTATCAGGAGCCAAAGCCCTGATGCCGTCAAGCGAAGCCCGCACATCATCAGCCGTTTCCCCAGGCAACCCGATGATCAGATCGGTATTGACAGTTTTGATGCCGCTGTGCCGTACCAGGTCATAGGACCGATAAAAATCCTGCACCGTATGACTGCGGCCAATTGCTTTTAAAGTTTTGTCGTGCAAAGTCTGCGGATTGACGCTGATCCTGTTCACTCCGCAGGCTTCCATAACTTTCAGCTTTTCGGCACTGAAACAATCAGGCCGTCCTGCTTCCACTGTAAACTCGCGCACCCCAGGCAAAAGCAAATGCCGCGCCGTCAGCGCGATGAGCCGTGCAAACGCCGTTTCACTAAGGCTGGTCGGCGTGCCGCCGCCAATGTAAACAGCAGTAACATTTAGGCTATACATACTTAATAATTGTACCACAGTAAGCATATCTTGTTCAATGAAATTTAAAAACTTTTGCTGTAATTCTTCCTCAAGCGGCACAATTCCCGATGGAAAAGAACAATAAGAACAGCGCGTAGGGCAAAAAGGAATACCGATATAAATGCCGACCTGCTTTTCCGCAGCCGGTAAAAGCTGTCTTTGCCGCAGGCAAATCTCTGTCAGCAGCTGCGCCTGTCCGTGAGGCAGCAGGTAATGACGCTCCAGATACTGCGGAAGCTCGTCACAGCTTAACCCGCTGTCTAAAAGCTTATGGGCAAGTTTTCCCGGACGTACGCCTGTCAAAATTCCCCACGGCATCACCAGACTGCACCTCACAGCCTGTCTCAGCACATCAAGCACCGCCAGCTTAGCGCAGCGCACCCATTCGCCCCGTACATCCTGTAAAATTGTAAATGGCCTGCTTACTCTTCTGGTGCCGTCTTCCGTCTGCAAAATCGCCACGCAGCCATCAGCTTCCTGCACGATTTTAAGCACATCAGTACTGTCAGACTGCGGTAAAATGTCAAAGAACGCGGCCATCTCAGCGACAGGCCGCGTTAAATCATAAGGTAAATTCTGCTCTAATCTATAATCACTAATCATCATCGTTTTTACTGCTCAGTTTCTGTTGGCCGAGGTTCGTCAGAACTATGCCATAATTCTTTATACAAGACCCGGTATACAGCAGCCACCGGCACGGCAAAGAGCATACCCAAAATACCATACAGCTTGGCACCGATCAGCAGGCTCAAAATCAAAACTACGGGATGCAGGTCGATTTTACTGCCCATGATCCGGGGCATCAGGATATTGCCGTCGATCTGATAAAAGACCAGATAAAACAGCGCTACCGAAAAAGCCGAAGAAGTATTTTGCGAATACGCGATAAATACCGCCGGCACAGCACCCATCAAGGGACCAACCACCGGCACAGTCTCGGCCATGACCGCCAGGAAACCAAAAACCAGCGGAAACTGGATCCCCAGTATCGCCACGCCCACAGTAATACACGCACCCGCGATCAGGCTCAGTTTACCAAGCCCTTGGATATATGCGCTCAGCGTTCTGCCGATCTCATCCAAAATATGCGCCACCTTCGGCTGCGTATCATAAGTAAACAAATTGATCATCATCAGACGCAGCTCACGCCAGTCCTTCAGAAAGTAAAAAGCTAAAAACGGAACGACGATCAAACCAACCAGATTGGCAATAATGTCCATCGTCGATTTAAACAAATTCCGGAGAATACCTCCCATAAAACCCATAACCCAGGTCATCGCATCGTCGATCAAAGTTTCAAAATTGTATGGCAGCCGTGGATACTGTGACGGATCCTTCAGTAACCAGTCCATATTAGTAGACTCGACTTTTGTCGTATAATCAGGCAGCTTCGCCACCAGATCATTGATCTGCCCGAACAAAGGCAGCAAAATAAAAGTAACGGCAAAAAACATAAACATGCCAAAAGCCATAAAGGCCAGGATGATTGCCACCACACGCGACAAATGGATAGTACCCTGTCCCACGGTGATCTTGGAAAACATATTCGACACCGGGTACAGGGCAAACGCCAGACCTATCGCTAAAAGAATAGGGAACAGAAACGTAGCGAGCTCGTATAAAATAAAGGATACGCCCGCCGCTACTGCCAATTTAAAAGTTGTACTGTTTCTCAGCAGCTTGATACTTTTGATCATTTTTTTGCTTACTTATTGCAGAAACGGATTTCTGCGCCTCTCCCATCCCACTGTAGTTGCAGGTCCATGTCCCGGCAAAAGCTTTGTTTCGTCAGGCAAAACCAGGATTTTATCTTTGATAGAATTCAAAATCTGTTTGTAAGAGCCACCCGGCAGATCAGTACGGCCGATAGACTCGGCAAACACCGTATCGCCGCAGAACACCACATCACCGCAGACAAGGCAAACGCCGCCGCGGGTATGACCGGGAGTTGCCAGCACTTTAAAATCAAGTCCGGCTTCGGTAACAGTTTCCCCATCCTTAAAAATTTTATCAGCAGGCGCAAAAGCTGCGTCCATACCCATATATGCCGAAAGATTGCTGGTCGCCTTCGTCAGCATCTCCGCATCTTCCTCACTGATATAAACTCTGGCTCCGGTAGCCTTACGCACCTCGTCCAGACCCATGATATGGTCGCTGTGACCATGTGTGACAAAAATCGCATCAATAGTGATACCTTCTTTTTTGATCGCGGCAACGATCCTGTCGCCGTCTCCGCCCGGATCAACAACAACACCGTGACCGGTAGCTTCGTTGACCGCTATATAGCAGTTAGTACCAAGCATACCAACTTCCATTTTTAAAACCTTCATGTCGAACCTCCTAAAAATTCTTTTTACTGTCTAATAAAATCGTTACTGGGCCATTATTTACAAGGCTCACAAGCATATGCGCCTGAAACTTCCCGGTGCCGACGCTAAGCCCCTTCGCCCGTGCACCGGCCACAAATTTTTCATAATAAGCATTGGCCATTTCAGCACCCGCCGCCTTATCAAATGACGGCCGTTTACCCTTGCGGCAATCGCCGTACAAAGTAAACTGTGAAACTACCAGAAGCCCGCCGCCCACATCTGCTACCGACAGGTTCATTTTTTCCTGTTCGTCCTCAAAAATGCGCAGACCAGCTACCTTATCAAGCAAATACTCCAAATCCCTGTCTGTATCTTCCTTCTCGACCCCCAGCAGTACTAAAAGGCCCTTGCCAACACTGCCTACCATGGCGCCTTCTGCCTCGACAGCAGCGCTGTCTACACGCTGTACAACTGCTCTCACGTCAGCCTCCCTGTCCGTTGGAAATCATTCTTTCCACACTGTAAACGCCTTTCATGCGTTTTATTTTATTCATAATATTATCCAGCTGTTCCAGATTACTGATATCAATACCCATACTGATATTCGCCATCTTATGCTTATCGATACGGCAATTCAGCGCATTGATATTCAGCTTCGATTCGCTCATCACCATCATAATATCAGCCATCATACCGGGCCTGTCGCCGGCAGAGATAATGATATTGACCTTATACAGAGAATCTGTCGCAATGTCCCAGGCTACCTCTATCAAACGGTTCTGCTCCTCAGGATTATTGCTCATTACATTGGGGCAGTCCCTGCGATGCACCGAAATACCGCTGCCGCGGGTGATATACCCGATAACCGGATCGCCCGGGATCGGATTACAGCAGCGCGCCAGTTTGACCATAATGCCCTCTTCGCCCTTGACTAAAATGCCATGACTGGACTTAGCCTTAGAACGGCGCGGCTTCAACTCGGCCAGCAGCTGCGACAGGTCTTTCGTTGTCGTCAGCTTCTGCTCTTTCTTATACAGCTCTACAAGCTTAGACATCACACTGTTGAGCGTGATCCCGCCATAACCGATAGTCGCCATCAAATTTTCTTCGTTCTCTAAACGCAGCTGGGCGCTGACGTCCTTCAGTTTATCACTTTTCAGCAAAATCTTGGTGTCATAACCCAGACGTTTGCATTCCTTTTCCAGCATTTCGCGGCCTTTGATGATATTCTCCTCACGCCGCTCCTTCTTGAACCAGGATTTGATCTTGTTACGGCTGTCAGAAGAACCGACGATATTCAGCCAGTCACGGCTGGGGCCTGCTGCCTGCTTCGAAGTAATGACCTCGACGATATCGCCGTTGCTGAGCTTATAATCAAGCGGTACGATACGTCCGTTTACCTTAGCGCCGACACAGCGGTTGCCGACATCCGTATGGATACGGTACGCAAAATCGATCGGCACAGCGCCTACCGGCAAATCAATAACGTCGCCGCGCGGCGTAAATACAAACACCTCATCGGCAAAAACATCCATCTTTACCGTATTCACGAAATCACGTGAATCGCTCATATCCTGATGCCATTCCAGCAGCTGACGCAGCCATGACAGCTTGGCATCAAAAGTTTTATCACCGCCGGCAGACGGAGCAGGCTTGCTGCCGCCGCTTTCCTTATAACGCCAATGGGCCGCGATACCATATTCAGAAATGCGGTGCATCTCAAAAGTCCTGATCTGGATCTCCAGCGGCTGCCCGTTGCCATACAGCACCGTAGTATGCAGCGACTGGTACATATTCGACTTCGGTACAGCAACATAATCCTTAAAGCGCCCAGGTATAGGACGCCACATGCTGTGCACAACGCCCAGAGTGCCGTAGCAGTCCTTAACGCTGTCTACCAGCACACGGATCGCCAGCAGATCATAAATCTCACTCAGTTCCTTATGGTCGCGCAGCATCTTTTTATGGATACTGTAAAAATTCTTGGGCCGCCCCTGGATCTCGCACGTAATATTCATCGAATCAAGATGCTCTTTGATCTCACCCATAGCAGAATGGACCATTGCCTCACGCTCGCGGCGTTTGACCTTGACCTGCTCGACCAGATCATAATAGATCTCCGGCTCCATATAACGGAACGCCAGATCCTCCAGCTCCCACTTAATGGTATAAATACCCAAACGGTGAGCCAAAGGCGCATATATCTCCATCGTTTCGCGCGAAATAGACTGCTGCTTATGCACCGGCATAAATTTCATCGTCCGCATATTATGCAGCCTGTCGGCCAGTTTTATCATAACTACGCGGATATCCTTGGCCATCGCCAGAAACATCTTACGGTAGTTTTCGATCTGCTGCTCTTCCTTGGAAATATACTCGATCTTGCCTAACTTCGTAACGCCGTCCACCAGATCGGCTACCTTCTGCCCGAAGCTCTCTTTCAGGGAATCCAGGCTGATCTCAGTATCTTCCACCACATCATGCAAAAAAGCTGCCGCCAAGGTCAGTTCGTCCAGCTGGAGCTGCGATAAGATCGTAGCTACCCCAAGCGGATGAATGATATAAGGCTCGCCCGACTTGCGGCGCTGGCTGGCATGAGCCTCAGCAGCCACGTCATAAGCCTTACGTACAAACTCCACCTGTTCCTTATTCAAATAGCTTTCGATCGTCGCAAAAAAATCCTCCACACAAACAACATTTCCTGTTTCAGGCATCTTAGCACTTCCTTATTTATTGAATCTGTTTCCCTGCCACAGCCCAATGATCTCCTCCGGACTGATCTGTATATTTCTCTGACAGCTTGCAAAAGCCGCCCGTCCCTCTTCCTGCAATCCCCTGAACGTCGGCGAATTCTGCAAATCATTTTTCTGCAAACTACCAAAACTGATCTTACCATGCTCATCACGGATAAAATCCAGCTCCTCAAACACCTTCAAGGCCTCCTCCGAAATATCGGTGGCCGACCGGAGCAAATCAGCCCTGTCGATAACGGCCTGCTGGCGCAGCGTATAGGCCAGTTCCTTATAAGCGTGTACCAGCCGGCTTCGTCCCGGATAAAGCTTTTCCAGCTCTGCGCACTGTTTATCAGCCTCAGCCCTGGTATATAAAAGCAGCAGCCGTTTACCGCTTCTATCAGGCACAGGCAAAGCACCGTTTATAAATATCTCCCGCTGCGGGAAATCATAAAAAATAATATTCTCTGCCGTCGCCTCGGCCTGCTCACCATAAGCAAGCACCTGCACGTCCGGCATCATACTTACAGATCCCGGCGCAAAGTCGGTGTTATTTACATATATTACTGTTTTTTTGCTTGTTTGTAAAATATTTTTCAGTACGGTTTCCTTGCTGACATTGCAGTTACGATAATCATAGACCTGCAGCGCCTGGTCAAAATCAACCACCTGCAGATTCACGCTTTCCTTATCCTTCCAGACGTTCAGCTTCGGCATAAACGCCAGATCGACAACCGCGTTATTATACAGGCAGGCCAAATCAGCCGCACCGTTCCACATAATACTGTGATAATTGTACTTGCCGTAATCGGTATAAAAACGCAGATGGTTATTATCACGTCCGAAAGCCTTGGGATAATGCACCACCGCATCCTTAAAGGCAAACAACGGCGGCTGGTTATCACAGCCCAGCGGTTCCAGCATCGCCAGTTCCCTGACCAGCTGCAGCGAAACCTCCTCGTTTTTATCCAGCAGACACTCTATCTTCAGGCGCGGCTGATAATCAGCAGGTTCCAACCGCCCCCTGACCACACCCAGAAAACGCTTTTTAAAAGACTCTACCCTGGCCGCGCGCAGCGTCAGACCAGCCGCCTGATGATGACCGCCAAACTGCAGCAGCAATTCGCTGCACTCGTTCAAAGCACTGTACAGATCCAGGGCCGGGATACTGCGGCAGCTGCCTTTAGCAGCCTCGCCGTCAATACTGATCAAAATCGTCGGCAAATGATATTTATCCACCAGCCTTGAAGCCACGATACCGATCACGCCGGCATGCCAGCCCTCTTTAGCCAGCACGATCGCCGTTTCGATCCGCTCCTGCTGTGCCAGCATCGCTTCAGCCTCAATAAATATCTTGCGGCTGATCTCCTGACGCAAAGCATTTTCAGCATTCAGCTGTTCGGCAACCATATCTGCTTTAGCATCATCGTCAGTAACCAAAAGCTCTACTGCCGACTGAGCGTGCTCCAAACGGCCTACAGCGTTCAGCCGCGGCGCCAGAATAAAGCCGATGTTCTCAGCCGAAATATTCTGCTGCGGACAGCCACTATGTTCAATAAGCTTCTGTAAGCCTACGATCCCGGTATTTTCCATCGCCGCCAGCCCCAGCTTCACCAGCGCGCGGTTTTCGCCGCGCAGCGGCACGATATCGGCTACCGTGCCCAAAGCCACAAGCTCGGTCAGCTCCGACCATAAGGGCTCCGTCAAATGCTGCATCTGATGCAGCGCCTGACACAGCTTAAAAGCCACGCCCACGCCGGAAAGATACTTAAACGGATATCTGCAGTCGCGCTGATGCGGATTAACGATCGCGTAAGCCGCCGGCAAAACATCCGGCGGCGTGTGATGATCGGTAATGATGATCTCCAGCCCTGCCGGGGCAGCAGCCACCTCGTCTACGCCGCTGATACCGCAGTCAACTGTCACCAAAAGCGTCGTACCTGCTTCGGCCAAAGACGCCAGCGCTTCGTTGTTCAGTCCGTAGCCTTCATTTTTTCTTTTGGGGATATACGTGTTGACCTTGGCGCCAAGCCCCTGCAAATACAAATACAGCAATGAACTGGCGCTGATACCGTCAACGTCATAATCGCCATAAACAGTGATCTGTTCACCGTTTTTTACAGCCTCTAAAATACGCTCGGCGGCCTTCTGCATATCCTTCATCAGCAAAGGCTCATGAAACGGCTGTTCGCTGCCGAACAAAAATTCTCTGATCTCTTCTTTTTCCCTGACGCCCCGGTTCAGCAACACGCTGACCACCACAGGCGAAACCCCCAGATCGGCAGCTATGCCTGCAGCATATTCTCTGTCACACTTCTGCAACTGCCAAATCTTTCGTTTCCTCATTCGTCTGCCGCCGTTACTGCCGGTTCAGCCTTAGCAGCAGCTTCTTTATGTAATTTCTGCGTATGCATCAGCATCGCAACCTCCTCACGCAGCTTGGCATTGTCCTTTTGCAGGGCCGCCATCTCTTCGCGGGTCTTTTTATCTTGCAGATAATGCTTCGCCTTCATCATCAGGGTAAAAAACAAGGTTGCCAAAGCACCCAGCAGGGCCGAACCCAGAATAACGATCACTAAATTCGTCTGCATCGTCCATACAGCAAAATTAAGCGACACGCTAACAGCATTCTGCACTGCAAACACAGCCACAATAACACTGATAAATAAAGTAAAAAACAAATATGGCATTTTCTTCAGCTCCTAACCTCTACAAATTTTTATAACAGTAATTATTCGAGAATTTACCTCAAAATCCCTGCTTTTTCCTTCAATATTAAATAAAAAAAGTAATAATCATACATTTTATATCAAACTTTACTAAATAAAAAACGCCTACTGCCGAAGCAGTAAGCGCTTAATTCTGTTATCAAAGCTGTGTACATCACAGTTTCAGTGCCGTCTCCACCGCTTTTTTCATATCGGCAGATTCGATCACTTCCTGATGCAGGATCGGCATTTTCTCCATCGCCAGCATTGGCTCCGGTATAGGCAAGCCGCTCAAAGCATGCAGCTTACGCAAACCGTCAAACGGCTCCAGTTTAGCGTCCTCCTCACTGCCGGCAGCTTCCAGCACCACATCACTGAATTTATACGGACTGGCCGTAGAAAGCACGATACAATATGTATCATCGCTGGATACCAGGCGATACTTTTCGCAGGCCCGCCAGGCTACCGCAGTATGCGGGTCCATCAAATATTCATTATCATTGAAAACGCGCCCGATGGTTTCCTTCGTTTCCAGCTCATCGACCCAGGCTCCAAAGAATTCTTCCAGAATCCTGTTGTTGACCTTTTCTCCGACATTATAAGTTCCATTGGCCGTCAGCTGCTGCATCCATTCCGACACCTTTGCGGCATCGTCTTCAGTAATGCTGTACAACAAACGCTCCAAATTGCTTGAAACCAGAATATCCATCGACGGCGAAACAGTTTTATAAAACTCGCGGCGTCTGTCATAAATACCGGTATTGATAAAATCGCTCAGAACATTATTGCTGTTGGAAGCGCAGATAAACTTTGCCACCGGCAGTCCCATAAGCTTGGCATAATAGCCGGCCAGGATATCACCAAAATTGCCGGTCGGCACAGCAAAATTGATCTTTTCACCCGCTTTGATGCGGCCATTGGCCACAGCATCGCTGTAAGCGCTGAAATAATACACGATCTGCGGTACCAGACGCCCCCAGTTGATCGAATTGGCCGAGCTGAACACATAGCCCTTTCTCTGCAGCTCCTCTTCCAGCGCAGTATCGCCGAAAAGCTCTTTGACGCCGCGCTGAGCATCGTCAAAATTGCCCTGGATGCCGATAACGCGTACGTTATCACCGGCCTGCGTCAGCATCTGGCGTTTCTGGATCGCGCTTACGCCGTCGTCAGGATAGAAAACGATGATCTCGGTATCCTTTACATTAGCAAAGCCTTCCAATGCCGCCTTGCCGGTATCGCCTGAAGTAGCCACCAAAATCACCACTTTATTGCTCTCGCCGGTCTTGGCTATCGCTTTCGTCAAAAGATGCGGCAGAATCTGCAGCGCCATATCCTTAAAGGCCGAAGTCGGGCCATGCCATAACTCCAGCACATCCGTACTTTCATTCACCTTACGCAAAGGCACAGGTTCAGCGCCGAATTTAGTCTGCGAATACGCAGCATCGGCACATTCAAATAATTCTTCTTTAGTATAATCGGTCAAAAACAGCGATAAAATCGCCACAGCCCGTTCTTTATAAGTCATACTGCGCATGGACACAATCTCGCCCAGCGAAAGTTCCGGGAATTTCTGCGGTACGAACAGACCGCCGTCGTCAGCCAGACCACGGGTAATAGCATGCGCCGAGCATACCAGGTCAGTTTTGCCGCGGGTACTTACAAATAACATTGCAGGAACCTCACTTTCATTAATTCACTACGGAGAAATCATACCACATTTGTATTTTCCAAACAAGTATTTTCTATGTATTTAGAAAGTCAAAGACGCCACAACAGCCCGTGTTGCCTGCTGTAAATCAGCCGGAGCTGCTACGATCTGCATACCGCGCACACCGGCGCTGACAGCTATCTCGTCCCAGCTGTTGCTGCTGGCATCCATATATACAGGATAATTCTTTTTAGCCCCCAATGGCGAACAGCCGCCGCGAATATAACCAGTCAGCGGCAGTACCTCTTTTAAAGGCACCAGCTCGGCCCGCTTATTACCGCTGGCTTTAGCCAAAGCCTTCAGGTCCAGCTCGCCGTCACCCGGTATACAGGCAAAAATAACTCCTGTTTTATCACCGCGCACTACCAGCGTTTTAAAAACCTGGGCTGCTGGCATTCCAACCTCGGCCGCTACATGCACAGCGTCCAGATGCTCCTCGTCCACAGTATATTCCATCAGGCGGTACGCGATCTTCAGTTCATCAAGCCTGCGCGCCGCATTGGTTTTTTTCTGTTTCATAACTTCCTGCCTCCTCTGGAAGTGGCATAACCGCCTTCCTTCTGCTATAATAACATCATAGGTTTTTAAACGCAAATACAAAAAGCTTTCAGCAAACTTTAAAAGAGGTGTACTGTGGCACTTAAAATAGCCTGCGGGCAAATAGAAATCATTGCCGGGCGACCGGACCTCAACACTAAAAAGATCCTGCGCCATATGGATATGGCCTGCCAAAACGGCATCGACATCCTGCTGCTGCCAGAGCTGGCAGTACCGGGCTACTTTTTAGGCGACCTGTGGGAGCAAACAGCCTTCATCGAAGACTGCGCCTCTTACGGCGACGAGATCATCGCCGCTACGGAAAACTGCGGCGAGCTGTGCGTAATCTTCGGCAATATCGCCGTCGATAACAGCAAACGCAATGAAGACGGACGCGCCCGCAAATACAACGCCGCCTTTGCCGCGCAGCACGGCAAGCTGCTGACTAACGGCACCCTGCCCTATGATTTTATCGTAAAAAATGCCCTGCCCAACTACCGCGAATTTGATGACAACCGTCATTTTTACGGCTTACGGCAGCTGGCTCTGGAACTGGATAAACAGGTTGCCGGGCTGCACCAGCCGCTCACTGTCACCGCCCACGGCGAAACCGTCAAACTGGGCCTGATGCTATGCGAAGACGGCTGGACCGAAAACTACTTTTTAGATGTGCCTCAGCTGCTGGCGCAGCATGGCGCCGAACTTTTATGCAACATCTCCTGCTCCCCCTTCAGCATCAACAAAAACAGCAAACGGCACCGGCTTTTCGGCAGTGCCGCGCAAAAAGCCGGCATCCCGCTCATCTACTGCAATAATGTAGGTATCCAGAACAACGGCAAAAACATCTTCACCTTTGACGGCTGCAGCTGTGTTTACGGCTCCGACGGCTGGCTGCTCACCGATGCGCCCATGTATGCAGAAGCAACGCTCTGCGCCGGCTGGGACAGCAAAGCCAAAGCTATCGACACCAGCGGCATCACCTCTGATCCCCGCAGTGAGATCGATGAGGTTTATCATAGCCTACGCTACGGCTGCCAGCGTTTCCTTGAACAGGCAGGCATCGGCAAAATGACCATCGGACTTTCCGGCGGCATCGACAGTGCCGTCACCGCCGCCCTGTTTGTCGACATCCTGGGTCCTGACAACGTTCTGCTGGTCAATATGCCCAGCCGCTACAACTCGCCCATGACACAGACGATCGCCGAACAGACAGCTCAGTCACTGGGGGCCAACTATACCGTTATCCCTATCACCGAAAGCTGCCTGCATACCAGCGAACAGCTTACACAGACACCTATCCACAGTTATCATCAGCACCGAGATTTTCAACTTACAATCTCGCCGCTGATTTACGAAAATATTCAATCACGCGACCGCGGCTCCCGCGTCGTAGCAGGCCTGGCTGCTGCCTTTGGCGGCGCCTTCTCCTGCAACTCCAATAAAACCGAGCTCACCGTCGGCTACGCCACCTTTTACGGCGACATCTGCGGCGCGCTGGCGCCTATCGGCGACCTGTGGAAGCACCATGTTTACGAACTGGGACGCTACCTGAACGACAAAGTATTTCAGCGTCAGGTACTGCCGGAAGCGATCTTCACGATCCGTCCCAGCGCCGAACTTTCCTCCGAACAGACAGTAGGCACCGGCGGCGACCCGCTGGTCTATCCCTATCACGATAAACTGTTCCGCAGCTTTCTCGAACAGTGGCGCAAAACATCGCCTGCCGAGATCCTGCTCTGGTACAGCGAAGGGACACTGGCGGAACATCTCGGCTGTGAAGCAGACATCATCAGCGAAGCCTTCCCGGACGCACGCAGTTTTATCGCCGATCTGGAACACTGGTGGAAACTGATGCACACACTGGCAGTTGCCAAACGTATCCAGGCGCCTCCCATTGTCAGCATCACCCGGCGCGCTTATGGCTACGACCACCGCGAAGCACAGCTCACACCTTACTTCCCGCGCGAATACCACCGTTTGAAAGCGCAGCTTTTAAATGACTGATCCAGCATAAATAAAAAGACCGTTCAGGTTAAACCTGAACGGTCTTTTTATTTCTCACTGCCATAACCTTTACAACGGTCCTCCCTGGCTGCTGATCACCGCTACACCAGCCATTTATACAGGGTAGCAAACAAGACCTCCAGATTGATCGGTTTCGTGATATGGTCGTTCATACCGGCATTTTTCGCCTTACCGACATCAGTAACAAATGCGTTTGCCGTCAACGCCAGAATAGGTATCCTGACCGCATCCTGACGTGGCAGAGCACGAATCGCAGCTGTAGCCTCGTAGCCGTCCATGACCGGCATCTGAATATCCATCAGCACCACATCATAATACCCCGGTGCCGATCTTACAAACAGCTCCACTGCCGACTTGCCATTCTCGGCCGACTCAACCTGCAACCCCTGCATTTCCAGCAGCTCGACAGCAATCTCACGGTTCAGCTCGTTATCCTCAACCAGCAGCACCCGTTTCCCTGCCAGTTCCTTATGCAGCTCCGGAACAGCCTCGCCGTCACAAGTATCTTTACAGGTATCACAAAACAGCTGCAGGACATGCAGCATTTTAGATTTGAATAACGGCTTGCTGATAAAAGCATCGGCCCCTGCATCAATAAATTCTTTTTCGATATTGGAATAATCATATGCTGAAATAATGATGATCGGCACCTTGGCCCCTACACGTTTCCGAATAACGCGGACAGTCTCCAAACCATCCATATCCGGCATTTTCCAGTCCAAAATAACGGCATAAAAATCATCACACCGTTCGTGCGCTTCCACTACCCGTTCTACTGCTTCAGCACCAGACAATACCCAGCTGCCGCGCATTCCAAGCTCCTGCAGCAACATCGCCGCACTTTCGCACACCGCCAGCTCGTCGTCCACTACCAATACCGGCAGCCCGTTCAGCTCCTCATGCTCCTGCTCCTCTTTCAGCTGCAGCTCCAATGGTACAGACACAGTAAATATACTGCCAGTGCCGGGGCGGCTCTGCACCTCGATCGTGCCGTTCATCATCTGCACGATGTTCTGAGTGATCGCCAGACCCAGTCCCGTGCCCTGTATCTTACTGATACTTTCATCTTTAGCGCGGGCAAACGGTTCAAAAATATGCTGCATATACTCATCCGGCATCCCGATCCCGTTATCAGTAAAAATAAATTCGTAATTACCCTTTGTTGGCAGCTCCGATTTTAATTCATTGATCGTCAGACTGATCTTACCGCCCTCAGGCGTATATTTGATCGCATTGGAAAGCAGGTTCATAAATACCTGCTGCAGACGGTCTCCATCAGTTATCACATGCTCATTGCGTACATTAAAGATATTGACCTTGAACTCCTGCTGTTTCTCCACCATCATCGGCCGACAGATACTGACGATATTATCCACAACGTCCGGCAGGCTGACATCCTCCAGCACCAGATCCACCTTGCCGCTTTCGATCTTCGACATATCCAGCACCTCGTTGATCAAACGCAGCAAATGCATACTGGAAACATTGATCTTACCCAGACAGCCGTTCACCTTCTCAGGTTCATGCAGGTTCGCCCTGGCAATCGCCGTCATACCAATGATCGCATTCATCGGCGTCCTGATATCATGCGACATCGACGACAAAAAATGGCTTTTAGCCAGATTTGCCACATGCAGAGACTGATACGCATCCTCTAAAGCCCGGCGCTGCCGCTCCTGCTCCCTGCGCTCCTCAGTGATATCGATGCCCACGCTGTAAATAGACGGAATGCCATCCCAGCTGTCCTCACCGCTCACATAACAGAACGTAACCGTCAAAGCCCGTACCTCGCCGCTGCGGGTCACAAACTTAAACTCAGCCACAGTATATTCGCCCGTTTTGGAAATAGAACGCATCAAAGAAGCGGCCCGCTCCCTGTCGTCAGGATGCACATAGGAACATTTGGAATGAAGCTCATGTATAAACTGCCCGGCTGTATAGCCCAGCATCTCCAAAAATTTGCCGCCATACCAAAGCACCGTTTCGCAATCCCTGGCGTCGACCCTGGCCAGACCGCCGGGAATAGTTTTTAAGATCGCTTCCCGCTCCTGATCCTTCTTCGCCAGCTTATACTCGGCGCTCAGCATATCATGCGACAGCTCGATCCGCGACCTGCGCCCCTGCCAGTTAATAACTCTGTTTCTGATCATAAAAGTCTTTTTCAAATTGGGATTATCAAACTCCCACGCATAAACATCGTCCTCCGTCAGCAGCGCGTTATTGCAGAACGGACAGGGGCTGGTCCGTCCCTGAATGACCTCATAGCATTTTTTACCTGTTACCTCTGCCTTAGTAGTATGTAAAGTGGCGGCAGCCGTTTTATTCAAAAACAGCAGTTCATACGTTTCCAGATCGGAAATGTAAATATTCCCGACGTATTCGTCCATCATCCACTCAAAATAACGGGTCTTCTCTTCCAGCAGCTGGTCGCGTTCAGCTTTCAGCCGTGTCAGGTCGCTGATATCAGAATAAACTGCCAAAGCAACCTCACTGCCGTCCACTACCTCGCCCGTAATCACAGCGTCGATATTGATCCAGGCACAGCCACCATTTTTAAGCGGCCTGCGGCAATCGACCTTGGCCCTGCGTCCAGCTTTTTTTGAAGCAGCGGCAAATGCATTTTTGATTTTATGAAACTCTTCCCCGTGCCCTGCATAATATGCTTTGATACTGGGAAACAACTTCTGATATTCTGCTTTGGTAAAACCAGAATTTATATAAAAATTGTCATTTCCCCATAAAATCGTCAACTCATCATCCAAAAGCAACTTACAGACATTGATCCCCACACTGTCGAACAAAACATTATATTCAGCTACTGTATTCATTTCCCCAGGCTGCCCCTGCTCTTCCATCAAGATAAGCGCTCCTTTTAAAATCCGTTTATCAAACCATTTATAATAACTATATATTATTACTATTTTAACAAAAAAGAGCCTACAATGCCATAACTAAAACAAATATTTTATAATTTTATCAGTAAAATACTGTTATATTTTTTAAATCATTGTTTTAATTTATTATATTTCACGGTTTCAAAACACCCCTACCCCAATGCATAAAAAACTCCCCCAGGTCGTTTTATAAACCTGCCGGTCCATAAAACGACTTAAGCCTGTGATCCAAAGCGATTTATGGCTGCAGGCCAGATACACGCCGTGATCACTGCCGAGGAAGTAAAAAATATTATAATTTTAAAAATCAAGATAAAATCTAACCAGCGGCGTTTTTACTTGTTTAAAAACTAAATCTCACGCCGGCATTGATCTGCCACTGTTTTTGAAAAGCACCGCCGAAAGAACGCGCCACATCAAAATAAAGGTCATTATTTCTGCCCAACTCCAGCTCGCCGCCTAAATTCAGTTCCCACCAACTGCCGCTGTAATCTCTACAGTCGCACAAGGTTTCGTCCCCCAACGTCAGCACTGTGTCTGCTCTGCCGCCAAATTCATGCAGCAGGGAAGCCTTAATATAAGCACTGCTGCGCTGATACTTTTGGCCCACTTCCAGGCCTATACGACCTACGGCGCTGTTAATGCCTTCTGACTCAACTCTGATTCCATAATCAGTAACAGCGGCCTCTCCATTGATATGACTGACCAGCAGCTGCGCCTGTGGTTCTAAATACACGCCCTGCTCACGCTGAAATCGTTTACCATATTCCAAGCTCAAAGCCGTGGCCCTGGACTTATAATCGCGTCTGTCAGCGGCGATACCAAAGGTATCGATATCGCCTTTCATCTGACCGTGCTTGAGCACGATATCTACTCTGTCGCCCAACTGGCTGTATTTACTGCCATACAGCATTACAGCAACTGTCTGCTGTTCGCCGCTGCCGTTGCCATAGCTCATATTTCCTTTGGCATATTCAAACGCAGCACCACCGAGCCACTCATTCATACTGCCGCCATCTCTGTCTTTAAATGCAGTGTCATAACCGATCTGATAAGTCTGATAATTATTTTTGAAGGCTTCGCCGCGCAGTTTGCCGTTGTTGATACGAGCCCATAAGCCATGTTCTGCCCGTGTTTCCTTCAGCTCGGCCAGCCGGCCATGCAGCATATCACTGCTCAACACCCAGCTGGAATACATGCTGTCTGCCGTTTGCAGGATGCTACGGGCATCTTCTGTCGTTTCATTATGCAGACTCTCAAGATACCACTTGATACCGCCATCATTTTCATTGGAGATCTCTGTTTTATAAACATAGATCCCTCCTCTATAAATATCACTCGCTATAAAAGTATGCTCACCACTGGCATCATTTACCAGCAGCAAATGCAAGTCGTCACCCTGCCTTCTGCCGACTTCGCTGACCAGTATATTATACGTGCCTTTTGCATCACTGCTGCCGATAGACACGGTATCGCTTTGCCCCGTGCTAATATCGGCTCCCAGCACAAAAGTACCTCTGTCACCATTCAGCGTCCCGGTTTGTAATTTTTGGTAACCCGCTGCCTGCTCCATATCAATAACAGCATTATCACCGAAGTCGAGCCTGGTCAGATCACTATTGCCTGTCACTTTCCAAAAAGCACCGTTACGCAGCTTCATATTGATTTGTCCGTTACTTACAATGGCCGCCGCTCCTTCGTAATAAGAGTCGTCAGTCAGCAGATTTAGATCCAGCAGCCCACTGGTATGAGCTTGGATGTTGCCGGTCAGATAAACACTGCCGCTGCCTTCGCTGTTGACGGCAATACTGGCGCCGCTCTTATATGCTCTCAAAGCATAGCTTTGCCCCTTATTATCCAAAATAAGTCCTTTTTGAAAGTCAACTTTGCCGCCAGCAGTATAAACACCTACGCCTTGACCGACAGCATAAGTTTCTTTGGCATTACTTACACCAGTCTCGGCAACGATCTGCGCTGTTTCTTTAAAAACGATTTCCGCACTACCTGCACTATAGACCCCATACGCCGACCCGCTGCCGCTTTGCGCATGTACGGTAACAGCTTTATCTACTGTAACCTTACCGCCGGTATTAGCACTGATACCCATAGACGTACCTTTAGTACTGGTCGCTTTTATAGCCGCTGCTCCCTTAAGCTCAACATCGCCGTTACTGAAGCAGCTGATACCTGCAGCGCTGCCAGCACCGGCAACTTCTATAACGGTATTACCGCCGATCTGCGTCAAAGCACGATCAGACGATATCCCGCCATTATTATTGCTGTTGATACCTATAACGTTCCCGGTATCAGAAACGGCTTTGATCTGCGCATCTTCCACAACCTCAACCTTACCGCCGTTCCAGCTCCAAAGTCCTGTCACTGCACCGCCATCACTTTTACCAGCAACCTTTACAGCTCCGTTCATCTTTACTTCAGCGCCGCTAAAGCCCTGCACGCCTCTGATTTCTCCGCTGCCGCTGACTACATCAACAGCCGTCAGACCAGTTACATCAATCAGACTGCCGCTGCCGGAAGCAAAAAGTCCATACCCATAGTCACCTGCGGTTTTGACGTTGACCTGCAACCCCTGCTCCGCCGTCAAAGATGAACCGCTTTGAATACATGCTCCGGCCCCCACATTTTTAGTGTTATTATTAGTCTCCGCCGTTAAAACTGCCTGCTTGGCAAAATTTATTTTGGCATCAGGAAAATATGCACATACAGCAACACAACCAACATAATCATCTAAACCATCATTATTATAGGCTGTGATCTGGGTCTCACCGCTGAAATTGATATTCGTCTTAATGGTGTCCGCTGGATTTACAAGGCTGCCATCAACATAAATGCCAAAAGCACCGCCTGTTAAAATAGTCTTATCCGCCTCAAAATTCAATATATTATCTTTATCACGCTCTGTCACCGAAACAGCAGCGCCGCCAACAGTGCCATCAGCATCTGTAGTTTTGATGACGGTTTCCCTGCCTTTCAGCGTCAGACTGCCGCCAGCTACCTCGATTCCCGGACCACCTGTATCCCGCTTTCTATCCTCGGGATTATTTTCGATCAGTACACTGCCCTCAGTATTATCAAAACTGAAACTGCCGCCATTGACATAAATCCCCGTAGCCGAATTGATCTTCAAACTGTCGGCATTTTCAGTAAAAATAACTTTACTTGCCGCACCAGTAACCATTATACCCATGCTTGACTGTGTAAGATTACCTTCGCCGATATTAGTCACTGCATTGTCAAACACGATACTGGCGCCGCTATTGGCATGAATTGTATAGTTACTTTTTGGATATTCTGTCAGATCTGTCACATCCAGCTTCCCGCCGGTAAAAGTCAGGCTTCCGGTCGAACCAGTCGCCAAAATATTACCGGTATTTACAGGGCTCACGCCAGTCCCCTTGCCTGTCAGAGTCAGCTTGTCACCAATAGCTACCGTCACGGTCTTGCCGCTCACTTTGATTGGTTGAAAAGAGTTGCTCACTTTATTCTCAACTGTGTTCTCCCCTGTAAAGGTATACTTCACTTCGCCGCTGACAATATCGACCTCTTTAATACTGTCATAATCTGTTTCATTGCCTGTAATTGCAACATTATACTCTGCAGCACCTCCCAATTTACAGACATTCATCAGCAATAAACTCAAAAGCACCGCTTTCCCTAACCTTTTTCTTGTCACTGTTTCCATCCCTTTCCCTTGTTGCCAGTCAATTTTTACTTAAACAGTTATCTGTAAGAGCAAATATTTCGCTGTATCTGCAGCAGCTTCAGCAGCAGCCGCACTTCCTCAAGCGAATACTGCTCCTGCCCCTCAGCATCAGTACCGCACCTGCTTTTACACTCACTTTTGCCTTTGTTTTCTGCCTCTTCACCTCCATCTGTACAATGCGCTCCAGCCCACTCGACCGCAGCAGCCCTGTCCAGCAGTGCTTCGAGCGAACATCCTAAAACATTGGCGCTGCGTACCAGCAGCTTCAAGCTCACCAGCACGTTATTATGCTCAATATTGCTCAGATGCGTCTGGCTGATACCAAGCCGCTCGGCCAGCTGGTGCTGATTAAGCTGACGAACACTGCGCAGCAGCTTGATATTGCTGCCGATACGCAGCAGGCATTTTTCATCGTACATCTTCCACCTCCACCTTCTATGTCTCTTGCACACTTTGGGTCAAAACATTTAAACAGGAGCGTTTTCATTTGTTTAGCATCAAAAATATTTGTTTTAATAATATTTATATGCATTATAGCACATCTGTACCCCCCCGCAAGACACTTACTTTTTGCCTGTGTATCACTTTTTCGAGTCTTGTGGCGCATTACGCCAGCGGCTTTAAAACTGTCGGCGTCTGCGCTTTTATAATGGCATTATTACCCGCATGTTTTAAAAGCTGCCTAAAACTATTGCCTAAAATTCACGTGCAGCGGCTGCCTGTGCAAGCCTGCAACAGTTTATCACCATAATAAAAACGCCTGCTTTGAAAGCAGGCACTGCAAAAATAAAACACGCACAAGTTATTTGTGCGTGTTTTAGCTAACTTTAAATATCCAGTTTTTTTTCATGCAGCCACTTTTCCAGTAACACTGCTATTTCCTGATTATTCATATCCGAAAACGGAAAATGCGTGTTGCCTTTTATTCCTATTTCCGGTAAATGAACCACGGCAGCGTCGCCGCCGTGACGGTTGACAGCATCTGCAAATAAGCGCGCCATCTGTAAGCGCACGCGCCAATTATCCTTGTTCCATTCCGCTGTAGGCACAGCAGGAATGTTATCACCATAATAGATGACTATTGGTATTTTAGTCAGCTTCTGAAAATCTTCTAACGCTATTTCCCTTCCCGCTAAAGCTCCGAAAGGACTTGTGGTTTCCAGCGGTTCAGGTACCTCTCCTGCGGGAAAAATAAACCCGCTGCCCGGTTCATAGGCAACGACCGCACGGATTTCAGGATTTTTTATAGCTGCCAGCCAGCCCGGACCGCCCCCCTGTGAATGGGTAACCAAAATTCCCGGTCCAGATTTATCAAATACTGCAGCTACAGCAGCACTGATAATATTTTCATCAAATGCACCCGTATTGGGAGTCATTTGTCTGAAAAACTGATTTAACGCTTCCTGATTTTTTGAAAACTGTACTCCCTCAAAAAAATCGGGCCAGTTCCCCAACCTGAAATTGCTGAACCATAACTGGTCATAGGTGGCGGCACTGATATTTTCTGCTACCGCTGACTGCCCCGCTCTACCACGGCGAGGCTGATCAATAAGATAAGTGCTGTAGCCTTTGCCTAAAAAAATATTTTGAAATCCATCTCTGCCATCAGGAGTAGTTTCCCAGGTTTTAGCCGATTGCCCGGCACCATGCAGAAAAACTAACGGATATTTATGAGCTTTAGCCGGCTTTTGATAAAAAACATATGCGTGATCTCCGTGCAGCGACTGGCCGGACTGATCGCTCGGAACACTGTAATTAAAACTTCCTGCAGATCTTATTACCGTGCCGCCGGCGGCAAAACTGCCCTGCTCGGCTATCAAAACTGGTTTTTCAAAGGCCTGAGCTGATGTTGCTGCGGCAAACGTCAATACCATCAGCGCTAAAACTTTAGCCGCTTTTGCTTTAAGCACCACTCTCACCTCACTTATCTGGTTTTAACGGTCCATAGAAATAAGCTGCTGTTGCGCCGCCATCAATCAAAAAATCTGCACCGGTGATAAATGCTCCCTGCTGGCTCAGCAGCAATTCGGCTACGTTGGCAACTTCATCTGCCGTCCCGGGGCGGCCTGCCGGGCATTTTGCAAACATATTTTTATAAAACTCTCCTCTGGGGCCGTTAAATTCATCAAGCGCAAGCGGCGTTACGATAATGCCGGGCGAGATAGAGTTTATACGCGCACCTTTTACGCCCCATTTGATAGCTTCTGCCATTACGCGTTTTACATTACAGCGTTTAGCCATTTGATACGCATGCAGTGTGTCTTTGATATTGGCCGGCTTTAATACTTCCAGCTGCAGCAGTTCTTCTGCCGGTGTAACAGCAAGCTGTTCGTCTGTTTCCGCACCTAAGGCAGCCATTCTGTGCCCAGACTGGCTGGATATCGTAACACCAGTACCACCGGCTTTGATCACTTTTCCTACTTCTTCCAACAAAACTGCTGTACCGTATAGATCCACTTTTAAAATAGTTTCGACAGAGGCCTGACTGGGTGAAACCCCGGCAGCATTGATAAGCATTGCGATCTCACCATATTTCTGCGCTGCAGCTATCATATTTAAAATTGATTTGCGCGAGGAAATATCCGCTTCTACCGCTACAGCGTCAAATCCGGCCTCAGTCATTATTTTAGTTACGGTTTGGGCGTTGTTTATATTTTTATCACTAACTACAATTTTTTTGCCATGACCCATTCTTCTGGCGATCGCCAGGCCAATTTGTCCGGCACCAGTTAAAAGTATTACGTCCTGCATATACAAAAACTCCTTTCTTCAACATGCTGATACAATTTATTTTACTGCTGAATGCTGTTGTTTACAGATGTGCGCCGTAAAAATCCTGTAATTTGGCAACAAACTGATTTACATACTGCGGCTGATAATAAGTTTGGATATGGGTCGCTCCGTCTACTAAAAACAGTTCTTTGTCCTGGGTGCCGGTTGCTTTCTGGAAGGCTTCCTGCGACATATACAGCGAATCTGCTTTGCTGCCGGCCATCATCAGCAGCGGCTGGTCAATCAGCTCGATATTATCGGTCGCATCCCACGACATCAGTTCCATTAAACTGCTGGTTGTATAAGCAAAGGTAGAATTGGGATGTCTGTGAGTTTTGCCATAATACATCATCCCTTCACGATAAAGGTCATTAGTTATTTTATTGATGCTTTCTTCCGTCAGCGCGTCAAAATCAACTGTGCCTGAATAAGCAATTTTACCGGTGGCGATTTCTTCTGCCCGCGCGTCAGAAGCCAGCTGCAGACGTTCCTGAACTGTATCCAGCTGGCTGTTCATATAGCCGTTCCTTCTTACCTGTCCGGAATTGAACATACTTAAGGTCGCAACTGCTTTAAAGCGTTTGTCTGATTTGGCTGCATTCAAAGTATAACCGCCTCCGCCGCAGATGCCTAAAACTCCCAGACGGTCTTTATCTACCCCGGCATATGCGGAGATAAAATCTGCCATACCATGAATATCCTCTGTCCGAAAATAGGGTTTATCTATATTACGGGGCGTGCCGCCACTTGCTCCCTGATAGGCAGCATCGGCAGTGATCGTAACGTAACCGAGCTCGGCTAAACGCTGAGCATAAAGCCCCGCTACCTGTTCTTTTACCCCGCCATTGGGATGCGCTACTACTATCGCGGCATATTTTTTATCGCTGCTGTAATCTGCCGGAGTGTACACATTAGCGGCAATTTTTAAGCCGTGCAGCTTATACTTTACCGGATGAATATTTACCTGTCCGGCCACGTTTTTAGTTATCGCGCCCTGATAGACCAAACCGTATTTATTGCTTTCTTCTGCAGAAGCTGCCCCGCTGAAGCCAATGCCTAGCGCTAACACCAAACCAGATAATAGTAATTTTTTAGTAAATTTCATAATAACCTGTTCCTTCTTTCTTTATTTTTGCAGTAATAAACTGTCCAAAACCCGCTGTGCATTGCTGCCTGTTGCAGGGCCCGCTTTTTTATCCAGCAGCCTTACTGTTTCCTGCAGCTGCTCTGCGCTTATGCCAGTATTCATACTGACGCGCATATGCGAAGTCAGCTGGGCATTGACATTACCGATGCCTGCCAGCGCGCCGACTGTTGCCAGTTCTCTTTCCTGGCGGTTCAAAATATCACGTTCAAAAATATCGCCAAATAGATGTTCTTTCAGAAAGACGCCGATCACCGGAGCAAAATCATAGGTTCTGCCTGCCACGGGGCGGCCTACCAATTCGGTTTGAGTTTTTTCACCAATAGCATAGCGGTCACGTTTAGGATCTACCGGTGTTGCGTCACGGCCGATTTCATCGACGATACCGGCAGCCTTACGTTCATCTAAAACAGCGATCAAAGTATTGATGCCGTTCAAACTGCGCGGAAAACCGCAATAGGCATACATTTGTACTAAAACCTCTTTCACTTCATTGACAGTCATTCCATTGTCCAGAGCCTCGTTGAGCGCCGTTTTTAGATTAGGCAGGTCGCCCTGGGCGGTAAAGGCAGCTACAGTAACGATACTGGCCTGCTTAGCAGTCAGCGCTTTTGCAGCAGCTGCTTCACTATTGCCGTTAAAACCTGCCATACACACTGCCAAAGTCAATAATAATAAACTTTTTTTTAACATTTCCTCACCTCATTTTATTTAGGATACTGCCTGTCAGTTACCGTTTCCAGCCAGGTAACGCCTTCGTCACTGACTTCAGATACCGCAATATGCGACATCGATGTATTGGAAGAAGCTCCGTGCCAATGCTTGACGCCCGGCGGACACCAGACAACATCGCCCGGGTACAGGGCAACTATTTCCCTGCCCCATTCCTGCGTATATCCAAAACCTTCTGTGACGATCAGCGACTGACCTGTAGAATGGATATGCCAGTTAGTTCTTGCTCCGGGGGTAAAGCTTACTACTGCAGCGTAAGTTTTCGAAGGGCTGTGGGCACTGAACAGACTGGTGGCCCAGGCTGTGCCTGTAAAATTTTTAGGGTTCGCCTGCACCGTCGCATTACTGCCGGCTTTCGTAACTGTCTGCAGCCCGGCGGTTTCCGCAGCGGCGACACTGCACAGCAGCAGCATCCCGGCAGCCGCTGCCATGATTTTTTTAGTTTTGCTTTTTAACATTTCTTCACCTCTTTTTATTTTTGTCTAAACCTGATAAAGCAATTTACTTTTTTGTTTTCATTTGTTATAATCAGCATAAATCCTCGAGCTAGCTCGAGGTCAAGGGTGTTGCTTGTGAACTATTTGTAAAATAAAACTCTGTTGGCTTGTTTGCTTTATCACGGCTCTTTTAAGGAGGTAAATCATGAATTATACTATCGGCGAATTATCCAAAATAATGAATGTTTCTATCCATACCCTGCGTTATTATGATAATGAAGGACTGCTTCCCTTCGTACAGCGCAAACCGAACGGCCAGCGCATCTTTACCCATCGCGATTTGATTTTTCTTAATACCATCGAATGTTTAAAATCTACCGGTATGCCTTTGAAGGAAATAAAACAATATATAGAATGGTGTATCGAAGGTATGCCGACGGTACCGCAGCGTTATGAATTATTTTTAGAGCGCAAAGCTATCGTAGAAGAACAAATAGCACAAATGCAGAAAATACTTGCAACAATAAATTACAAATGCGATTTTTATAAAAAAGCGATCGAAACAGGTAAGGTCGATATTTGCGAATCGGAACGTCAGCTGTTAGCGCAGAAAATTTTAGACGGAACGCTTTGAGCGTCTTACTTCCTGCTGCCCGTTCTCGCTCTGTTTCATAGTAAGTATATTTTTAGACAACGTTATAAATCCATGCATAAAAAAACAGACATTCATTCTGAATGTCTGTTTTTCGTTAAATATTGAAACACCATGCTGCTACTTATTTCTCAACTTCTTCCCACTCGTCCTGCAAGTCATTTTCAATCGCTTTCCAGGCTCTGCCGAACTCTACTTCTTTAAAGAGTGCTGTCAGTCCGGTAATCTGCTTCAACCGCAGTATTTCATCCTTATCCATACCCAGATGCCTGGAGATCCAGGCATCCGAACGCCCCAGCTCATGCAGCTCGCTGATGATGTTGCTCATGAGGTCGACATCGTGCGAGCCTCTGGCCCGGTTATGCCTGATCGTGCTTGCCATCCGGCAGTCGATGGGCTTATCGATGACAGATACCGGCAGTTTGCCGCCTTCCCGTTCGTAAATATCCTGATAGTCCAGCATAATACGGTAACGGTGAAAACCGTCGACGATTATATACAGATCTTTTTCGCTGTCATAATAGCAGACGATGGGCATAGTGTAACCGTCTTCCTTGATGCTGTCATACAGCAGCTTCAGCTCCGGTGGCGCCACAGAGTTGGGGTTATAGGTATTAGGCTCGATCTTTTCGATTGGTACGGAAATTATGTTGTAAACAGGACTGCTGAATTTCATTTTTCATCACAAACCTTACTGTATTTTTTCTTCAGAACATCTACCAGCTTCTGCTGCTGACGTGTCAGCCCAAAACCCATAAAGCGGCACAGGTGGTCGTTTTTCAGGATGCAGAAGCACATCCGCTTCCAGCTGGGGATATCTTTGGTAGATTTGATGTCGTCGGTATGGTCAGGTATTTTGCCGATAAAAACAATGCGGGAGTTTTTCATGACGGTGTAATTGGAAACGCCGTTGCGCCGGATATTATAGCCGTGTTCCTCCAGCTCGCGGATAGTTTCTTCTTCCAGTCCGCCGCCCACCGTATGCCAGAATTCAATCGAGGTTTTGAATTTTTTGATATAGCTCTGCCTGAGCCTTGCCGGCAGTGTTGCCAGTAAAAAGCGGGTATATGATTCCCAGGTATGCCCTGCCGGCAGTGTGATATTTTTATAACCCATGGCTTTCGTTCTGCCATAAATAGCACCGAAATTAGCGCCCCGTACACGGCCGATAAGCTTGACCCAGATCTGCGGATCGATGACCCGATACAGATTGAGGCTGTCTTTGGCATAATCGTTGAAGGGTGAAGCGACACGCATTTGGTCGGGTTTAAGCCCTGCCATATAATAAAGGTCGTACAGACGGTTATAATCATATTGAAACGTATAATTGGCGTGCCAGACATCGCTGGTGCTCCAGTCGTATATGGGCGAAGCCACCCAGACATTTTTGAACTGGTTGCTGATCCAGCAGGTTTCTTTGTAACCGTATTTCCGGTTCAAAAAACCGCTGTAACGCTGCAGCGATTCATCAGCGCGAATACCCAGCAGGCATACTGTTTTTTTGTCGCCATGCGCGATACGGTACCACCTGCCGAATTGTTTGGCCAGGTCTTCCTGATGCATACGGTAACGATAGGTCGTCATCGGGTTATTTTTGATGTTGATCACATATTCGTGCTGAGGCATCGGCCTGACCCAGGCATCTTCTTTAGTGTTGTCCCAGGGATACCAGTACATTTCGTAGCTGCTGAGCGCCGTCCTCGTCGCCATCGGCAGGCAGACCCAATACGGCTCCACATCTTTTTCGATCCGCGCAAAGGTCCTCTCGACGTATTCTGTGGTAGCGCTGTACTGCGCTTCAAAATCCTGATGAAAAACGCCGATGCGTTTATCCGGATAATGTGCCTTTTGAAAATCAAGCACCAGATTGAGCAGCAGACCACTGTCTTTACCGCCGGAAAATGATACAAAGATATTATCAAATTCCTCAAACAGGAACTTTAACCGACGCTGCAGCGCTTCATATACATTTTCGTTTAAATATTCCCTTTTCATCATAATTCTATCCCTGGACTTTCAAATTTATATTCATTGCAATAATAATATATTATATATTATATGTCAGTTCGATTCAACACACCCGAAACAGTCTTTATCAATAGCTTTAAAGCTGCTGCAAATGTTACTTTTAGAAGCACTTTACTGTTCTTGCGTGCATAAAATCCGAATGCAGATACCTGCCGAAAAAATTTTTTTGGTGCTTTTATAAGGTCAAATTATATTTTATGATGTTTGTTATTATAAATATTTAAAAAGCCTTCTAATTAATAACTTTTCCTGTGTATGCAGTATTTTGTATCTTTTAATTTCGACTGCACTGTGCTAAAATAACAGTAAGGATATTAGTTATTACAAGGAGGTTTGTTATGAATACCACACCTGTTAAAATCGTAGAAACTGTTCTGCGCGATGGTCATCAGTCTCTGGCGGCTACCAGAATGCGTATTACCGATATGGTTCCTGTTCTGGAGGAACTTGACGATATGGGCTATTATGCCCTGGAGGCCTGGGGCGGCGCTACTTTTGACGCCTGCCTGCGCTTTTTAGATGAAGATCCGTGGGAACGCCTGCGTACTTTAAAAAAACATTTACCCAAAACACCGATCCAGATGCTGCTGCGTGGTCAGAATATTCTGGGCTACAGCCATTATGCCGATGATGTTGTAAAAGAATTCGTTAAACGTTCTGTCGATAACGGCGTTTCCATTATCCGTATTTTTGACGCTTTAAACGACACCCGCAATATGGAATGCTCGATGCGTGCCGCTAAAGAAGCAGGCGCACACGTACAGGGTGCTTTTGTTTATACTATCAGCCCCTACCATAAGGACGAAGACTTTTTAAAGGTTGCCCAGGAGCTGGTGCAAATGGGCGCCGATTCGATCTGCATCAAGGATATGGCGGGACTGCTGTCGCCGTATAATGCCGAAAAACTGGTACGTACGCTCAAATCGCAGCTTACCGTGCCGATCGATATCCATACCCACTTTACCAGCGGTATGGGCGATATGACTTACTTAAAAGCTATCGAAGCCGGCGTCGATATGATCGATACCGCTTTATCTCCGTTCGCACAAAGCACCGGCCAGCCTTCTACCGAGGCTATCGTCGCTACCCTGCAGGGCCAGCCCCGTGATACCGGTATCGAACTGACCAGGCTGCACAAGGCTGCCGATTATTTCCGCGGCGTCAAAACACAGCTTGTTAAAGATTTTGGCCTGAACGACAATATTCCCATCGATCCTAAGGTACTCACCTTCCAAATCCCCGGCGGTATGCTGTCGAATCTGCTGAATCAGATGAAGGAAATGGGTTCTGCCGATAAATATCCAGAATTACTGGAAGAAATGCCGCGTGTACGCGCCGAGCTTGGTTATCCGCCGCTGGTAACACCTACCAGCCAGATCGTAGGCTCTATGGCTGCTTTGAACGTCACTTTAGGACGTTACAAGATGATCCCGAATGAAGTCAAAGACCTTGTACGCGGAAAATATGGCCGCACACCTGCACCGATCGATCCTGAAGTCAAAAAACTGGCTATCGGTGACGAACCGCAGATCGATCATCGCCCTGCTGACGATATTGCGCCGCAAATGGAAAGCCTGAAGGCCAAACTGGCTGCTGCCGGCTATCCCAACGCCGACATCGACGATGTTTTATCTTATGCCCTGTTCCCTGATGTTGCTTTAGCCTATTTCAAAAAACACCGTTGACCTGAATACACAAAAGCCGTATGTCATAAGACATACGGCTTTTTTATGTATTTTATGCGTTTATGGCTTTTTCTTCTGCCTGCTGCAGCTTTTCTTTTGCTATTTCCAGCATCAGCTTGATCCTGTTCATTTGATTGACCTGGCTGGCATCAGCGTCACAATCAAGCGCAATGATATTCGCCTGAGGATCAGTGCGCAGAAGCTCGCGGATCATGCCCTTGCCGGTAACATGATTCGGCAGGCAGGCAAACGGCTGCAGGCAGACGATATTATCTATGCCGCTGCGCAGCAGCTTGGCCATCTCGGCAGTCAGCAGCCAGCCTTCGCCTGCCATATTGCCGGTAGAAAGATGTTTTTCTGCCAAAGCGATCAAGGCCGATAAAGGTTCATAGGCACTGAAGCGTTTACTCTTTTGCAGCGCTATATTCAGCGGCTTGCGGTAATAATCCAAAAACTTCATAAATAATTTGGACTTGATCACATTGCCCAGCGTTCCGTCCAGCAGACGGCGTTTGACCTGTTCGTCATAAGCCGCATACAGGAAGAAGTCCATCATATTCGGCAGTATGACTTCGGCGCCTTCAGCTTCAAGATAGCTGACGATGTTATTATTGGCAACCGGATGATATTTGACCAGTATTTCGCCGACGATGCCTACCTTGGGCTTGCGCACATTATCACGCAGCGGCAGCACATCAAAGGCAGCAGTCACCCGTTTGATCGTCTGTTCAAATGATAAGCCAGTCAAGCCTGCCAGGCTGTCCTTGCAAAGCTGTGACATCAGTTTATACAAAGCATCGGCCGCGCCCTTTTCCTGCTCATAAGGACGTACGCGATGCAGCAGCTGCATCAGTAAATCGCCATACAGCAAGCCTTTGACCATATCCTTCAGCAAATGCCACGAAAGCGAAAACCCATCGCTTTTTTCACCATACAGCGAAAAAACAGGTATACTGCCAAGCCCTGCATCACGCAAAGCGCGGCGCATCAGAGCGATATAGTTGGTCGCGCGGCAGGCGCCGCACGATTGGAACAGAGCGATACTGGTTTTATTCAGGTCATATTTGCCCGACGTCAACGCCCGCAGCATCTGGCCAATAATCAGGATTGCCGGATAACAAATATCATTATTGACATATTTCAGACCTAAGGCTACTGCTTCCCGATCCGGCAGCGGCGCGATCTCCAGCTTGTATCCGGCACGGCGCAGAGCAGTTTCCATAAACTGGAAATGCACTGGTGAAAGCTGCGGCGCCAGGATAACGTGTGTATTCCGCATTGTTTTTGAAAACGACGGCGGTATATAAGCAGGTATGTCTGTTTCCTGATGTTTATCAATACGTTCGCGCATGGCCGCCAGCAAAGAACGGATACGGATACGTGCGGAACTGATATGGTTGATCTCGTCGACCTTCAGTAAGGTATACAGCCTGTGATGACGCTCTAAAATCTCTTTTACTACGTCTGAGGTGATGGCATCAAGCCCGCAGCCGAAGGAACTGAGCTGAATCAGTTCTAATTCCTTATGTGCAGCCACAAATTCTGCTGCCCGATAAAGCCGGGAATGCCACGACCACTGGTCAACAACTACCGGCAACTGCCCTTTAAGGCTTTCCGGCAGGTCGGCAACCGCATCTTCCGAAATGACTGTTAAACCAAAGGAGGCGATCATCTCCGGCAAACCGTGGTTGATTTCCGGATCTGCGTGATACGGACGCCCTGCCAAAACTACGGCATGCCCATGCCCGTCCAGCACTTTTTGCAGCAGCTTGTGCCCCATATCTCTGATTTCCTGCTTATAGCTAAGCTGTTCGGTACGTGCTGCCTGTACGGCAGCTTCCAGTTCCTTATGCTTCAGGCCTTCCTGACGGAAAACTTCTGCCAGACGTTCTGCCAGGCGTTTATCATGGTACAGCGGCAGGAATGGATGCATAAACTCAACATCGGCCGCCCGCAGCTCTTCCATATTGGCGTAGACACTTTCGGCATAGGTTGCTACGACCGGGCAGTTATAGCAGTTATTGGCTTTCTGACATTCTTTTTCATTGTAAGGAACACAGGGATAGAAAATCTTTTTGACCCCTTTTACCAGCAGATCATGGATATGTCCATGTACCAGCTTGGCCGGATAACAGAGTGAGTCGGAAGGTATGGAGGCCATGGCCGATTCGTACAATTCCTTTGACGACTGTCCCGACAGCTCGACCCGATAGCCCAGCCGGGTAAAGAGCGTGAACCAGAAGGGATAATCCTCGTACATATTCAAAATCCGCGGTATGCCGATAACACCGCGCTTAGCGGCTTCTAACGGCAGCGGTTCGTAATCAAAAACCCGGTGGTATTTATATGCATACATATTAGGCGCGCTGGTATTGGTCATTGGCAGCCCCGCACCGCGCGGGCAACGGTTGCCCGTATGAAATACTCCTGCCGGGAAGTAGTGAGCGGTTACCAAACAATTATTACCGCAGCCGCCGCAGCGATAGCTTTTACTGCGGTAGTCAAAAGCAGACAGTGTTGTAGCATCTACCAATGTCGATTTTTCCAGACAGCGGTCGTGCGCCAGCAGCGCAGCGCCAAACGCACCCATCAGCCCTGCAATATCCGGTCTGATGACTTCTTTGCCTGTCAGCTGTTCCATAGCACGCAAAATAGCATCGCTGTGGAAGGTGCCGCCCTGCACGACGATAGTATCACCAAGCTCGCCTGCGTCACGCAGACGAATAACTTTATAAAGCGCATTTTTAACAACGGAAATAGCCAGCCCGGCTGCAATATCGCCAATGGCCGCACCGTCCTTCTGCGCTTGTTTTACTTTAGAATTCATAAAAACAGTACAGCGTACACCCAAATCAACGGGTTCTTTAGCTGTTAAAGCCAGCTTGGCAAATTCACCAGCGTCAAGCCCCAGCCCCTGCGCAAAGTTTTCGATAAAAGAACCGCAGCCGGCACTGCACGCTTCATTCAGCATCAGGCGGTCAGGAATACCATTTTTCACAAAAAAGCATTTGATATCCTGTCCTCCGATATCGATCAAAAAGGAAACCTGCGGCGCAAAAAACTGTGCCGCCCGTAAATGTGCTACGGTCTCAACTTCGCCGAAGTCAGCGCCAAAAGCGACCTTCATCATTTCTTCACCGTAGCCGGTAACAGCCGCTCCGCCGATCACAGCCCCGGCAGGCATTTTTCCGTACAGATCCTTTAAGGCAGCAGCGGCGATCTGTACCGGATTGCCGTTATTACCGCTGTAATAAGACCACAGCAGTTTATTATCCTCTGAAAGCAATGCCATTTTTAAAGTTGTCGAACCGGAATCGATACCCAGATAACATTTACCGTTATATGCGGCCAAAGCTTCACGCTCTACCTGATGCTGGGCATGTCTGCAGCAGAATTTTTCATAATCAGCTTCATCTGCAAACAGCGGCGGCAGTTTTGCCACTGCGTCCAGCGGCGCATCGTTCACTTTTGCCAGGGCCTGCAGCAGCTTTTCTTCGTTAAAAATCTCGCCGTCCTTACCTGCCAAAGCAGCACCGATAGCGACGAAGCAATCCGCATCTTCAGTTATCAAAGCTGCGTCAGCCTGCAATTTTAAAGTAGCAATAAACTGCTTGCGCAGCTGCGGTAAAAAGTGCAGCGGGCCACCCAGGAAAGCAACTTTGCCGCTGATTGGACGTCCCTGCGACAAATTGCCGATCGTCTGATGAACTACCGCCTGCAAAACCGAGCCGGCAATATCTTCTTTAGAAGCACCGTCGTTGATCAGGGCCTGCACATCAGTTTTAGCAAAAACACCACAGCGTGAGGCGATCGGATAAATACGCTTGCAGCTTTCTGCCATACTGCCAAGTCCGGCAGCGTCAGTACCCAAAAGCGACGCCATATGGTCGATAAACGCGCCTGTACCGCCGGCACAGACACCGTTCATACGCTGTTCCGGCGAACTGCCCAGCCAGGTTATCTTGGCATCCTCACCGCCTAATTCAACTGCTGTTTCCGCTTCTGGCAGCAAAGAACGAAGCGCCGCGCGACAAGCAATAACCTCTTGTACATGCGGCACCCCCATACGTTCGGCAAATCCAAAACCAGCCGAACCGGTCAATATCAACGAAAATTCCCTGCCGTCAATAATAGCGAGAATTTTCTGAATCTCTTGTAAAAATGCAGTGCTGGGATCTGACAAATGGCGAAAATAATCTTTAAAAATTATTCGCTCCTTTTCATCTAAGACCACAAATTTGATCGTAGTCGAACCAATATCGACCCCTAAATGATAAATCATCTTCTGCATATAAAATCCCCCTGTCAGGAAGCAGCGTCTCTTCCTGTAGCCACAAAACTTAAAGTCAAAGTCCCCAATGGTTACAAACCTGCTTTAAGCCCGCTGTTTCTGCGCTTTATCCCCTGTATAAGCAATCATTTGCAAAGCATATTTATTTCTGTTACTTAATTCAATAAAAGGCAGCTTTTTTATAATTATATACCTCTTTAACTGGTATTATCAATGGTTTCGGCAACAAAAATCAACAAAAATACTCCATTTGTCGGATTAATAAATTACAAAATATCAAGGATAAGTAAAAACAGGATTTTACCAAATCTCTATGGATACATATAAAAACGGCAGCTTTTTTAAAAAGCTGCCGTTGGTGATGCTTTTATTCAATTACAGGGCTTCTTTAAAGGCGCTGCCGCCCACAAATTCACGTAAAATAGAGTTTTTGGGAATCAGCTCTTTATCCAGCGGCGTCACATGGCTAAGCAGTCCAAGCAGTCTTTGCGCGTTAGTATAGACCGCTTCTGTTTCCGGTACGCCTTGCAGCAAAGGCTCGGCATACTTTTTCAATACTGCAAACTCATACACCAGCGTGGTATTAAAAATAATATCTGCTTCTTCCTGGAATGGGAAAATATATTTTTCTTCCCCACGGCGTACATCGTCCCACAGCTTCAAAGTCATCAGCGCGTCATGCGAACGGAACTGCGAATCACGCACCAGCCGGCGCAGCAGACGCATATCGGTAGTCTGGATACGGTTGTAATCATCCAGCGACATCGGCGTCAGGGCACTGATATAGACTTTCAGTTTATTACGGGCCGGAACAACGGCAGAAATACGTTCGTTTAAGCCATGGATACCTTCGACGATCAGCACAGAGTTATCGCTCAAAGTCAGCTCACGGCCACGGTATTCGCGCAGGCCGGTACGGAAATTGTATTTGGGTATTTTAACTGTTTCACCTGCCAGCAGACGCTTTAAATGGTCATTGAATAATTCCAGATCGATCGCTTCGACGCTTTCAAAATCATAAGATCCATCCGCTTTGCGCGGTGTATTCAAACGTTCTTTATAATAATCGTCCATTGATATCGGCACAGGTCTGAGACCATTGACTACCAGCTGGATACTCAATCTTTGTGCAAATGTCGTTTTCCCCGAGGAAGAAGGACCGGCAATCAACACGAGATGTACGTCTTTGCCTTTATCAGTGATTTCATCAGCTATAGCGGCGATTTTTTTTTCATGCAGTGCCTCAGCTACCTGAATGATCACTCCGGCATGGTCCTCTTTTATAATGCGGTTCAGCTTGGCAACAGTATTGCATTGCAGCATAGTTGACCATTCTTCCATCTCGTGGAACATTTTATTGAGTTTGGGGCTGTCAACAAAAACATCCAGTTCGTTCTGACCCGTTTCCGGATAATTGATAACGATGCCGTTTTCGTAGTTTATCAGTTCAAACAGCTTCAAATAACCGCAATCCGGCAGCATCGGCCCGAAAAAGTATTCCATATGGCCCTTCAAGGTGTAACAGGTCAGCAGTAAATCATCATCAATAGCGTGCAGCAGCTCCAATCGGTCAGCTTCGTTCCGCTCGCATAAAATTTTTTCAGCTTCTTTTTTATTTATATGTTTATAAATGATCGGTTCAGACTTGGCTGCCAGCTCTTTCATATAGTCTTCCAAGGCCTTTAAATCGTAGTTGCTGAGTACGATATCGTTAGTGATTTCACAAAATAAAGCGCTGCCCAGGGAATTACGGGCCTCAATTTTTACTTCCGGCCGCAGCTCTTTGATAGCTACCAGAAAAAGGAACAGCAGGCTGCGCACATAAACGCGCATCCCCTCCTCCGTATCCAGCGTTATAAAATCAACTGTACCATTTTCAAAAACAGGCTTTTGCAGATCAGTGCCAATGCCATTGAAAATACCTTCCACGATCGGGCTTTGATAGTTAGCAGCAAAGTCTCTGCTGACTTCCAACAGCGTCGTTCCTGCAGGATACTCTCTGATAATATTGTTGGGTAATGTCAATTTAATTTTCATAAATACTCCTTATGGGAAAAAAGACCGGAACTTTTTTAGCTCCGGTCTTTGATTGTTATCAATGCTTATTTTTCTACAGCCTGCATTGCAGCCTGTACTTTTGCAGCCATACCGGCGATCTTTTTAAGCGGTACTGCGCAAACGGCAATACGTACACCTGCAGCCAAAGGAACAGCAAAAATATTGTCTTCGTGCAGTTTATCACAGATAGCATCGGGATTTTTGGCCGGAATGGACAGGAAGAAGCCTGCTACATAAGGCAGCATCGGCAAGCCGCATTCTTCGGCTTCTTTTGTGAACAGGTCGGCACGTGCTTTGATCATTTGATAATAATCGTCACGCTCTTTTTCGGTAGCGGCAAGCAGTTCCGGGTCACTGTAAATATTAGCCAGAGTTTTCATTGCCGGACGGTTGATGTTGGACCAGGTCGCACGGCTGGTATATTGGTTGATGGCGGCAAATTCTTCAATGATTTCCTTAGAAGAAGAAACGCCGATCATAGCGCCGGTGCGCTGGCCATAAAGTGTAAAGCCTTTAGACATACTGTATGCCACAATACTGAGAATGTTAGCAGGCAGATTGGAAAGCTTTTTGAAGATCTTACGAACTTCTTCTTTTTCTCCGGCATAATCAATATATGCTACGTCTAAAAGCAGCGTTACAGTTTTATCAGTACCTGCAGTCGCTTCTTTGATGATGTCGATAACGCCCTGCAAGTCTTCTTCACTGAGGCTGTAGCCAGTAGGGTTATGAGCCGGAGTGTTGATCATGAGCAGCAGGCTTTTCTGTTTGCCCAAAATCTCGTTGACTTTGGCTTTTAAAGCCGGAAGATTGTATTTATTATTTTCATCCAGCATTTTATAGGTATCCAGCTTACGTCCCATATCCTGACACAAAACCTTATACGGTCCCCAGTACCAGTCGGATGTCAGCGCGGTTTCACCTGCATCCATATAGTTCCAGATAGTATGATGGATAACGCCTGTACCACCGGCAGTAGCAACAGCGGCGATATAGCCTTCAGGCCTGGAAGTGCCGAAAGCAGCAGTAATAACTTTTTCAAGATAATCAGGCAGTCCGGAAATAGGAGCGTAGGCGATCAGCTCGTTTGTCGCAAGACCACGGTAAACCTTTTCGATAGTCGGCAAACAAACAAGTTTTTCATCTTCGTCTAAAATAGCGCCGATAGTGGCATTGGTTACTTTGTCAGCACCGTATTTAGCTGCTGCGGCAACGGCAGCGGCATTAGCGCCGAAAATTTTATCCTGGGCAGATTTTCCTTTAGCATGATTAGCTGCAATACTAGTGATCATTGGTAAAAGGCCTCCTTAATTTATATAAGTAACTTTGCTTGCTTTTTATTTTGCGCCTTCCGGGAAGAAATGTTCGTGGATAGCGTTCACAGCGGTTTTAACGTCCTTTTCCGGCACCAGGCAGGAAACGCTGATTTCGGAAGTACTGATAACGTCGATATTGACGTTGGCTTTGGCAAGCGCACCGAACATACCTGCGGCAATACCGGGGCTGCCCAGCATACCTGCACCAACGATAGATACCTTGGCAACATTGACTTCAATGTCAGCTTTATCAAAATGCATCGTTTCCTTCAGGCTTTCAATAACGCTCATCGCTTCTACCATATCGGTTTGGGTAACGGTAAACAGGATGTCATTTTTATGGTCGGTAGCGCTTGCGCTTTGAACGATCATATCGACATCGATATTGGCTTCAGCCAGAGCCGAGAAGATTTTATAGGCAATGCCCGGTTCGTCGCTGACACCGCGAACGGCGATTTTTGCGACATTAGTATCGTGCGCTACACCGCGAATAACAAAGTTTTTCTCTTGCACTGTGTATTCCTCCCTAATAATAGTTCCGGGTACGTCGTTAAAGGTAGAACGTACATGGATGGCAACGCCGTTGTGCTCACCATACTCTACGGCGCGCGGCTGCATAACGCCTGCACCCAGGCGGGCCAGTTCCAGCATTTCCACAAAAGTGATCTCGTCCAGCTTCTGCGCTCCCGGTACGATACGTGGATCAGCGGTATAAACACCGTCCACGTCAGTATAGATATCGCACATATCCGCTTTCAGACCTGCCGCAATCGCAACAGCAGTAGTATCGCTGCCGCCGCGGCCCAAAGTTGTGATCTGTCCCAAGTCAGTAATGCCCTGGAACCCGGCAACGATAACTATCTTGCCTTCGTCCAGAGCCTGCTTGACCTGACAGGCCTGTACGTCTAAAATACTGGCTTTAGAATGCTTATCGTTCGTTTTGATACCAGCCTGAGCACCGGTAAAGGATACTGCGGGCTGTCCTTTGGCACAGAACGCACTGGCCATCAGGGCAATGGAGACCTGCTCGCCTGTCGCCAGTAGCATATCCAGTTCTCTTTTCGGCATTTCGGGATTGACTTTAGCAGCTAAAGTCAGCAAATCATCAGTATGGTCGCCCATAGCGGAAACAACTAAGACGATTCTGTCGTCCGGTTGACGTTCGCGCAGAATCCGGTCAACGATACCATGCATCTTCTCAGGTGTCGCAACCGAGCTGCCGCCAAACTTTTTCACTAGTGTAGCCATTTACTTCCCCCCGTTTGTTAACTTGCTACCCGGAAAAATCCATTCCAAGCGCACAGAAAGCATATATTTTCACTAACTATTATCACATTATTTAGTCTTTCGGTCAATATCTTCTACAAAATTTTCTTGATTGTATTACATTTTTACACAAAACTGCCTTTTACAGATAAATTACCGTCGCACCGGCACCGCCTTCATGCAGCGAAGCCAGCTCCAGTCTTTTGACCGCACGGTGCGCGGATAAATAGGCAGTCAGTCCGGCACGTAAAGCACCTGTTCCCTTGCCGTGAATGATACGCAGCTCCGGCAAACCTGCCAGCAGTGCATCGTCGATGCCTTTATCTACGGTCGGTATCGCTTCTTCGATCGTCATACCACGAACATCCAGTTCCTGTCTGGTAGAAGCAGTACGTGTGACCAGCATATCATGGGCATACCCCTTGCGTTTTTTAGGCCGCAGATCTTCGCTCACTTTGGTCTTACCTTTTACCAGCAGGCAATTTTTAGCAGGCACGTTAGTTTTTAATATACCTACCTGCACTGTCACATCGCCGCCGTTAACAGCAACAATCGTACCATTTTGACGCAGTGAAGGTAAAAAGACAGTCTGCCCGACTTTGGCAGTTTCTTTTGACAACGGTGTACCTTCCGGCAATGGCGCATCTTCACTGAACTGTTTATTTAACTGTTTGCGCGCGGCTTCTGCAGCAGCTTCCAGTTTTTTCGCATCAAAGTCAGCCTTCATTGAGCGCAGCTCTTTTAAAATAGCTTCCGATTCCCTACGGCTGCTGCGGTAAATCTCATCAGCCTGTTCACGGGCTTTACGCAGCATTTCGTTCTTGCGGCGGTCAAGCTCCTGTTTCTGCTTGTGCAGCTCCTGCTTAATCCGCTCGCTTTCCAAACGCAGCATTTGTATTTCTTTGTTCTGCGATTCATATTGGCGGCGTTCGCCTTCCAGCTCGTGCAATACATCTTCCATATGCACATGCTCCTGATCCAGCAGTTTACCAGCATTTTCAACAATCTCTTCCGACAGTCCCAGCCTTCTGCTGATATTGAAAGCATTGCTGCTGCCCGGAACACCCATCAGCAATCTGTAGGTCGGCCGCAGACTGACAGGATCAAATTCCACGCTGGCATTTTCCATTCCCGTATGTCCATAAGCAAATGTTTTCAATTCGCTGTAGTGTGTCGTGATCATTGTCAGCACGCCCTGTTCATGCAAATGCTCTAACATCGCCATAGCCAGGGCAGCACCTTCGTTAGGGTCAGTACCGGCACAGATTTCATCCACCAGTACCAGATCACCGCTGCGCACTTCATTTAAAATCTCTACCAGATTAGTCATATGTCCGGAAAAAGTACTCAGACTCTGCTCAATGCTCTGCTCATCACCAATATCGGCATAAATAGCTCTGAAAACCGGCATTTTAGCACTGCGGGCAGGTAAAAACAAGCCGGCCTGCGCCATTAACGCAAACAGCCCGACCGCTTTTAGAGCTACGGTTTTACCGCCGGTATTTGGACCGGTGATCAAAAGCGTATTAAAGCCTCCGCCCAATTCTATATCCAGGGGCACTACTTGACTTTGATCCAGCAGCGGATGACGTCCCTGCACGATCTCGACTTTGCCGCCTAAATGCAGCATTGGCCTTACGGCTTTCTGCGCCTGCGCCAAATAAGCACGGGCACAGATAACGTCAAGATTTGTAAGAGTCTCGACGCCGGCAGTGAGCAGATCACCGTCTGCCCCGACGCTGCCGGACAGCTGCCTCAGAATCCGTTCTATTTCCTCTTTTTCTTCGGCCATATATTTTTTGATATCATTATTCAGGTTGACAACAGCCATCGGCTCAATAAACAGGGTTGCTCCACTGCCGGACTGGTCGTGAACGACGCCCGGAAAATTGAGTTTATATTCCTGTTTGATCGGAATGACATATCTGTCTCCGCGCATAGTTACCAGCGCGTCCTGGAAATATTTTTGATTATTGGGATCGTGCAGGACTTTTTCCAGCTGTTCACGCACACGGTTTTTCGCCATCTGAATGCCAGTCCGTAAGCCGCCAAGCTTTGTCGAAGCACTGTCTTTGATCTCGCCTTTTTCAGAAATAGCATTCTCCAGTTGTTTTTCCAGACGCGGCAGCGGCTGCAAAGCTTCGGCATAGGCTGCCAAAGTCGGTGCCAGCTCACTCTCCTCCTGTAAAAAGGTCTTGATCTGACGGATCGCCGCAGCCGTACTGCCGATCTCCATTAAGGTTTCAGCTTCCAGCACAGCCCCTAATTGGGCATGCTTAACAGCAGCCACAATATTATGCGCGCCGCCAAAGGGGAATCTTTTCCCTTCATCCAGCAGGCGCAGTGCCTCGGCTGTTTCCTCCTGCAAGCGCTTAACGATACTGAACTCACTTTCTGTGCGTATCGCTAAAGCCTGCGCCTTCCCCAGCGAGGTGGCAGTTTTGCTGGCCAGCAGCGCTTTTACTTTATCAAATTCTAATGTCTTAACAGCAAATCTTGCCATAATTACTCCTTATAATACGCCGCGGAAATAATGCCCCCTGGTCGTATGCGGCAGGTTTTCCGCAACTTCGCGGTCACCTCGCAGCACTTCCTTATACAGCGTTACCAATGATGCAGTTTCTTCATTAGTATAATTACGCGCGTCTAAACGCAGCCGGCCAACGCCGATACTTTCCATATGCTTGATATTGGTCAGCATCGACAGGTCATGCGCATTTAAAATATGCATTCGGCAGTTCTGATCGGTAACTATAGGAAACTTCGCATCCTTGCGGTCGCTCAAAAACAACTGCTCCCGGCAGTTAAATTTACAGGCGCCCTGATGCAGATCACCTAAAAAGCTGCCGCCTACACAGTATTCCGAAACCATCATTTCAATCCGACCCTGCACCATACATTCCACAGGAACGGGGCTGACTGCGGCTAAATGTTCTACCTGCGCCATTGTCAGCTCGGCTGACAGGGTTGCTCCCACGGCGCCCTGTTCACGCCAGAATTCCAAATTCTGATCGTTATAAATATTCAAAGACATATCGGCCCACAAAGACAGCCCGCTGTATTGCTGCGCCAGCTGCCACAAGCCGTTGTTGCTGATATAAACAGCATCGGGCTTCAACTGCTGCCAATAGGCAAACAGCTCTGCAAAATAAGGCAGCTGTCCTTCTTTAACAATACGCGGTGTCGCTATGGCCCATTTTTTACCATAATTTTGAGCAAGACCGGCAACTTCGGCATAAGACTGCCTCGGCAGCTGCCTGCTGCTGAAAATATCCCCGCCAAAAATAATATAATCAGCGCCTCCTGCCAAAGCAGCCTGTGCTTTAGCAACAGTATCGGCATGCACAGTCAAAAGCGCATGTTTACTGCGGCTGATTTTTTCTGCAGGAACCAGATCACGCGGAACTTTATGACGTTGTACACGCATCGGTGCAAAAGCCTCCAGACGTGCAGTATCTAAAGCTTCGACAGCTAAACGGCGAGCCTCGTTGATCTCGCTCATCGGCACCATTACGTTTTCATCACATTCAAGCACCAAGTCTGACAGCTCATATTCAGTCGTGCCCAGTCGATCTACCTGTTTACGCACAGTTTCCTCATTTAAAGCATGCTTGCGGGCAGCTTCTACAATAAACTGCGTTTCACCATAGCCTGTATTGCCCTCGTCATCAGTCAGCAGCACCGTCATTGGATTGCCTGCTCTTGCTGTTACTAAAGCACTTACAGGGATACGGCGTTTGGCCTTCTCACCAAAGAACTGTGCGGCATATGTCATCAGACGGTTATCAAAGGTTCTGAAAACACGGTCATTCATTTTAATGCCATGCGGCACATCGATAGTGACCTGCGAACCTGCGGCAGCCACAGCTACTTCCTGTCCGTTCTGCAAAAGTGATGTCACAGTAGTGCCAACACGACCACCCACGCTGACCCAAAACTCTAAGCCATCATCCAAATGCAATTCTTTATCAAGTTTCAGTGTCGCTTTGTTAGCAGCTTTATCAAGCTTAACAACACGCCCCACCAAAACACCGCGATTGTTTGGCCGGCGGTCGCTCATCATTTCCCTGCCGGGCCGCTCCAGCAGATAAGCAGTTGTAAAATCACGATTAAAGATCTGTTCAATATTGGCAAAATCTTCTTCCGGCACCTGATAATCACCGCCAAGATAACTGTCGATAGCCCTGCGATAAGCATCGACAACTACGGCTACATATTCAGGACGCTTCATACGTCCTTCGATTTTATAGGATGTTACACCAGCTTCGATCAGCTGCGGTAAAATATCCAAAGTATTCAAGTCCTTAGGACTCAAAAGATATTGCCCTGCGTCTTTGCCGCTCAGCAGATCTTCTCCTGCTTCATTGACCAGCTTATAAGGCAGACGGCACGGCTGGGCACAACGTCCGCGATTGCCGCTGCGGCCGCCGATCAGGCTGCTCATCAAACATTGACCTGAATAACATACGCACAAAGCTCCATGAATAAAAACTTCTATTTCTGTATCTGTGCCATGACAGATCGTATTTATTTCTTCCAGACTCAACTCGCGCGCCAGAACAACACGTTCCATACCGGCTTCAGCAGCAAGCTTAACGCCCTCGGAATTAGTAACCGTCATCTGCGTACTGGCATGCAAAGGCAGGTCCGGCACTATTTGCCGGGCCAGACGGATCACACCCAGATCCTGTACGATAATACCGTCGATGCCCACATTACTCAAAAACAGCAGATAATCAGCCAATTCGCCCAGCTCACTGTCATCGACCAGCGTGTTGACAGTGATATACAGTCGCACACGGTGCATATGAGCAAAGTAAACAGCCTTCTGCATTTCTTCACGGTCAAAATTACTGGCATACTGACGTGCGCCAAAAGCTTTGCCGCCCATATATACAGCATCAGCACCGGCATTCACCGCCGCTTCCAACGCTTCCCAGCTACCGGCAGGAGCGAGCAGTTCGATGGTTTGCTTTTTCATTAACTAAAAACCTCTTCTCTAAATATCCTTCGCCGCTTTCAGCAAGGCTTCATATTCACGACGTAAGGTATATAACTCTCCCGCCAGATCCAACGCCGCCCATACAGCGACTTTGGAAGTTGTGACCAAATGCTGGCTTGTCGCCAGTTTCTGCATTTTTTTATCGACCATTGCCGCAATCGCATCCACATCAGTACGCGGCAAATCAGTCTTTAAAGTATATTCATCATTAAAAATTTTCACGGTAACGGCAGTTTTTTCCATCTCAGACCTCCGTTATCACAATACTTTAACAGTAAAGCTGAATTTGTCAAAGCCGCTGCCTTTTTCCCAGGCACGCTTATATTCCATATTCACCTTGTATTCGCCCGGCTCCTGGGCACCGAAAACAATTATTTCTAATCCAGGCATTCCGGTCCGGTTGTTGGCAGCATTACCAGGCAAAACATAAGAACGTCCCAGTTCATAAAACTGACCAGCATAACCATTACCCTCTACAAACCAGGAATAACCCGTTGTACGATTGGATTCCAACTGTAAAGCCAGCAGCTCTCCGGCCTTCACAGTTACGACCTTATCCTCAACAGCACGAGTCAATCCATATACCGTCAGCAAACGGCCTGCTTCCCCTGTACGCAGCAACGGAAACAATTTACTATAAGAAACAAAATTACTGTAAGCAGCACCACTGCTGGTACGCGTATAAATACCGTTATCAGCAAATAACACGCCTTCATAAGCGCCTAAAATTTCATGTACGGCATTGCCTTCGCCAACAAAATCGCGAATGCTGAACTCATTGCCGGTAGTCATATCTAAATTTACAGCCTGATAAGCAGTACGGCCGCCGTTAGTCGCTTTCAGCAAAATACCGACTAAGCTGGGACGGTTCAGCTTCACTTCATAGCTGACTGTACCGCTGCCGCCAACCTGCGCCAGCAAGTCTTTGACTTTGCTGTTCAAAATGCCGTTAACACTTTTTTGAAGATTAGTATATCTCAGACCATCAATCTCCGGTATCTCGCCCTGCATATTCTTTGTCGCAACAACTTTGCTGAAAACAGTTGTTGGTTGCTCGGCAAAAGCTACAGTACTTAATCCCAGTATCAGGCAGCACAGTAAAATCCCCAGTATTCTCATCAGCGTCGCACCTCTTTCAATAAATATTTTTGATTTAAGCTAAGGCCTTGATATATTGAACAGCCTTGCGCATTCTGCTCAAGGTAGTTTCTTTCCCCAGCAGCACCATAACATCAAATAAGCCCGGGCTTACAGTACGCCCTGTCAGAGCCAAGCGTGTCGGATGCACAACTTTTCCCAGTGATAATCCCTGCTCTTCGGCAATCTTATTATAAGCGGCTTCCGTACTGGCAAGATCAAAAGTCTCTAACGCTTCAAGCGCATTGATGCAGACAGTTAAGAGCTCGGCTGCTTCCGGTTTAAAATGCTTGCCGACACCTTTTTCATCATAGCTTTCTACCTCTTTAAAGAAGTATTCTGCGGCTTCAACAACTTCCTGCAGTGTTTTGACACGTACGCGCACTACGTCTACCAAACGGGAAAAATAATCTTTATTTGCCTCCAGCCATGCTTCATCTACCAGGCCGGATTTGATGAAGAAGATTTTTGCCTCAGGCAGAACTGCTTCCAGCGGCAATGCTGATAAATATTGTCCGTTCATCCATGTAAGTTTTTTCGTATCATAAACGGCTGCCTTTTTCGACATTTTTTCTAATTCAAACTGAGCCACAGTGTCCTGCAGCGAGAAAATTTCTTCTTCGTTGCCCGGAGCCCAGCCCAGCAGAGTCAGATAATTTACAATTGCTTCCGGTAAATACCCCTGTTCACGGAATTCTTCAACAGAAGTTGCGCCGTGACGTTTACTTAACTTACTGCGGTCAGGAGCAAGTATCATCGGCATATGTCCAAATTTAGGAACAGCAAAACCACAGGCTTCATAAAGCAGTACCTGCTTAGGAGTATTGGATAAATGTTCTTCGGCACGCAGCACGTGACTGATGCGCATTAAATGGTCATCAACGACCACAGCAAAATTATAGGTCGGCATGCCATTAGTTTTAACGATGACAAAATCATCAAATTGCGTTAAATCAAAAGTAACGTCGCCGTGGATCAGATCATGTACTGTCAGGTTTCCTTCCGTAGGTATTTTAATGCGTACGGAATAAGGCTCACCCTTAGCTGCTCTGGCCTTTGCTTCCTCGACAGGCAAATCTCGGCAGGTGCGGGCATAACGGAACGGCTGTTTGGCCGCACGTTGTTTCTCGCGTTCTGCTTCCAAAATTTCCGAAGTACAGAAGCAATAATACGCCTTACCTTCTTCCAACAGCTGTTCGGCAACCTTGCTGTAAATCTCACGACGCTCTGATTGGTAATATGGACCCACTTCACCGCCTACTTCAGGTCCTTCATCCCAGTTCAGCCCAAGCCATTTCAAACTGGTAAGTATTTGGCTTACGCTGTCTTCTTTCAACCGTTCAGTATCAGTATCTTCAATACGCAGCACCAGCTTACCATTATGTTTTTTAGCAAAAAGCCAGTTAAATAAAGCTGTTCTTGCTCCACCGATATGTAAATAACCCGTTGGGCTGGGTGCAAAACGCACACGCACTTCTTCCATGTTATCGTCTCCTCAAATTGAAAAATGAAAATTCTATATCATTATAATTATATTACGAACAAAGTAAAAAAGCAAAGCAGCCCTGCCTTAGCAGGACTGCTTTGCAGCAGATTTTACAGTTATTTTTCTTCTCTGCCTGTTTTTACCGTTTGGTTTACTTTTTAAGCAGATGCTTCTTCTTTTACAGCTTCCGCCAAAATCTCGATCGCCAGACAAATATCTTCGTTGTCAGCATATTCTGCCGGGTTATGGCTGATGCCGCCTTTACAGGGGACAAACAGCATACTTGCAGGAGCCAGTTTAGCCATGTGCATAGCATCGTGGCCGGCTCCACTGTTCATATGGCGATAAGCGATACCTTTCGCCGCACAGATAACATCCAGCTTTGCTGCCAGCTCTTCCGACAAAGCGACAGGATTATCGGCTGTCAGCATATCCATAGTGATAGTAATACTGTCATTTTTAGCAATTTCTGAAACCGCATCACGAATATCGCTCAAGGCACAGTTGATACTTTCTTCATCTACTCCGCGCAAATCTACCCACAAGGTAGCCTTGCCAGGAACTACATTGATCGAAGACGGCTCTACATCCAAAACACCAACTGTAGCTACCGTGCCGCTTTCCGCTTCATTAGTTGCAGCTTCTTCAATGGCTATAACAAGCCTGGCCGCACTTACAAGCGCATCTTTACGAAAACCCATGGGAGTGGCTCCGGAATGATCAGCTATACCTTCGACAATGATTTTAAACCGCGTCGGCGCCGCAATATTATGAACGATACCAATGCGTTCACCTGTTTCTTCCAGTACCTTACCCTGTTCAATATGTATTTCCCAAAAACTTTTAAAGCAGCCTGCTGCTTTACGTGCCTGTTTGTAGGCAGCAGGGTCACAGCCCCATTCTGTCAGTGCTTCTTTAAAAGTCACTGCACCTTCTTTGGCAGCGCCCGAGAATTTATCAGGGTCGCCAACACCGGCCATCAGTTTACTGCCGATGGTAGCAAAGCCAAAACGGCTTGATTCCTCTGCCCTGAAAATAATAACCTCAATCGGCCGCTCCAGTTCTTCATCCTGCAGCATATAAAGTACTTCTAAAGCACCTACAACACCTACAGTACCATCATAGGCACCACCCTGCACGACAGTATCGATGTGGGAACCCATGGCAACAGGCGCCAAATCAGTATTTTTACCTTCACGACGCAAAAAGACATTACCAACAGCATCTACAGACAGCTTCAGCTGTAAGTCCTGTATCTGCTTGAGCAGCCATTCCTGCGCTGCTTTGTCTTCTGCCGTATAAGCCAATCTTGTGATTCCGTGTTCTGTTTTGCCAAATTGCGCCAGCCCCTGTAACAGTCCGGCTACTCTTTCTTTGTTTATCGCCTGCATAACAGTCCCCTCACTTTCTCACACTTATTTATTCTTATTTTGACGGCGGTTAGAGCCGGTCTTAGGTGCTTTACGTTTATCCACGACAGCTTTTTTACCGCGTTTCGGTTTAGCAGCTTCTGCCTTACGTTTTTTCTGTACTGGCGCATGCTCACGACGGGCTATCGTTTTGCCGTCTAAATTCTGCCGTTCCATTTTCACATCAAGCTTGTTTTCAATATTTTTGAGCCATTTTACTTCTTCAGCAGTGTATAAGGTAACTGCAATCCCCTCGTTACCGGCACGCCCAGTACGTCCTATTCTATGCACATACCAGTCTACGTCATGCGGGATATCATAATTAACGACATGAGTCACGCCTTCGATATCCAGCCCACGTGCAGCCAGATCACTGGCAACCAGGACCTGCAGCTTGGCCTCACGGAAGGCTTTCATTACTGTTTTGCGTTTGGCCTGCGACATCTCACCATGCAGCACATCTACATTATATCCCTGAGTTCCCAGCCACTCACCCAATTCTTTTGTGCGTTCTTTGCTGAAGCAAAAAACAATCATCAGATAAGGATTGTAACGGTCTATTAATGAAGCAACAGCCTTATTACGATATTCGTCCGTAGTTTTGATGCAGATCTGTTTGATATTTTCAACCGTTGCTTTATTAGGGTCAATATCGATCAAAGCACAATTACGGGTAATACGTTTACCAAGCTTCTGCACTTCCTCTGATAAGGTAGCACTGCACAGCATAGTCTGCCGTTCCGGATCAGTCATTGCGATAAGCTCCGAAGCTTCATCAATAAAGCCCTGCTTAAGCATTTCATCAACTTCATCCAAAACCAGATATTTAACTCCGCCAAGGTTAGTATTGCCTTTGCGGATATGATCTAAAAGACGCCCCGGCGTACCGATCAAAACATGGCTTTTGCCGTCCAGCTTATGCTTCTGCGCCTCAAAATCACGGCCGCCGGTAACCGCAAGCACCTTTACTTCACTTCCGCCCAATAACTTCTTCAGCTCTACTGCTATCTGCTGCGCCAGTTCACGAGTCGGCGTAATCACCAACGCCTGTACAAAAGGCTTAGCCGCATCCAGACGTTCTACCATCGGTACTAAAAATGCCAGTGTTTTACCAGTACCTGTCTGCGCTCTTGCGATAACATCACGGCCTGCAAATAAGGCCGGTATAGCCTGTTCCTGAACAGGCATCGGCTTTTTAATCCCCATTTGCTTAAGCAGCTCAACCGTTTCAGCACAAACCTTCAATTCTGCAAAACTATTCACCATATTTCTCACCGCTTTCATTTCAAATCCTAAAATTAAATAATAAAAAAAGCGTCCGATGCGGGACGCTCCGTCAATCTCTTGCTTGACTATGTAGTTGTACTGCTTGCATTCACCATAAAAATAATGGTGCCGAGGACCGGAATCGAACCGGTACGGGGATCACTCCCCGAGGGATTTTAAGTCCCTTGCGTCTGCCAGTTCCGCCACCCCGGCAAAAAGTGGAGGCGACACCCAGAATCGAACTGGGGATAAAGGTTTTGCAGACCTCTGCCTTACCGCTTGGCTATGTCGCCTTAACTGGAGCGGAAAACGAGATTCGAACTCGCGACCCCCTCCTTGGCAAGGAGGTGCTCTACCACTGAGCTATTTCCGCATAAATGGTGCCTCAGCACAGAATCGAACTGTGGACACAAGGATTTTCAGTCCTTTGCTCTACCAACTGAGCTACCGAGGCAAAATGGCGACCCGGATGGGACTCGAACCCACGACCTCCGCCGTGACAGGGCGGCATTCTAACCAACTGAACCACCGGGCCATTCAAACCATGTAGGCATATTATATGGCATTTACATCAAGATGTCAAGAGTTTCAGACAATAAATTTATTACATTCGTTACGCTTTGCCAAGTTTTTGCAATGCCTGTTCCAGATTATTATCCAGCAGATTTTCCAGATCTTTTAAATTTCGGCAATCAAATTCATGTGTTATTCCTGTCATAAACCGTTTTTTCGTTTCAGCAAAAAACTCATCGCGGAAGCTATTATAGAAAAACACCAGCTGATTACCATGTTCAAAGTCACTGTAATCAATAAAAAGCGTTGAACCATTGATATAATCGATGGGATTGTCAGGAGTTATATACAATTCAAAAGCACCTATTTTCTGCGGCAGCTTGCCGGTATACGCCCAGTTCAGAAGCCCGGCTTCCTCTATCAAGGTTCCCATCTGATGCTTCTTTTCCCTGTTCACGTCCGCTAAAAGCTCCGGCAGCTTCTCATGCATCATTTTAGCAAATTTATCCCTGTCGCGGCAAAAATAGCGAATATCTCTGAACGTATGCATGCCAATCGTTTTTACAGGTACATAATCAAAGGTTTCCGAAGTATAAATCAAATCAAGCTTGCTGTGCATTGCTTCATTACTATATGAAGCAATCGTTAAGATCTGTCCGTCTATTCCCTGTCCCATTGTTAACTTAAAGCCATCTATTTCCTGCGGCAGTTCTTTTAAAAATTCCCACTCGCCAAGCTGCGCCTCTATCTCTGTGATTTTAGGCTGTCCCATGCTAACACCTCTCTATCCTTTTATGCTCAATTACTAATCTATAATTTATTATTGTAGCACAAATGCACTGCTGATAGCAAAGAAAGCTGCTGCCCAAAGGCAGCAGCTTTTTCAAATCCTGCATAAAATTTTTAGAAGGTCATTTCCGCACCAACACGCCACAACCTTCCCGAATAACGCATACTGGTAATCTTTTTATCAAAAAGATTATCGATTCCGGCATAAGCACGATATTTATCGCCCCAGCGTTTATTAACGACAAAATTAAACGTATTGATACTGTGATCTTCACTGTCTGCCCTATAATCAGAATACCACTTATTCCAGGCAGTAATATTCCATTCCTGTTTTACAGGCTCTGTCCACATCAATTTTGCTGTATAAGTATTACGGGCGCTGTAATTCAAACGTGTATTAGTCTTATCGTTCATAGCATCCAGATAATCATAATTACCGATTACTGTAAAACCATTTCCCAAGTCATGCTTGATTTCAAATTCAACACCCTCTGAAGAAGACTTTTCTATATTCATATATTGATAATTAGGCGCTAAACTGTAATCCATAGCAATGGCATCAGTCTTTTTGTTTTTGAAATATGTTAATTTAATTGCAGTATCATCGCCAAATTCCTGTTCATATGATAACTCATAGCCCTTTGATTTTTCAGGACGCAGATTCGGATTGGAATAAGTACCATATAATTCTGAAATAGACGGTGCTCTGTAACCTTCTCCATAATTAGCCTTAAGCCTTGAGCCCTCTGTAAAGGAATATGTCGCGCCAATATTCGGAGAAGTCTCGCTGCCAAAGCTGTCATGGTGATCATAGCGAACAGCCGGAATCAGCAATAGTTTCTCACCCAGTTTCAATTCGTCATGTATAAATAAAGAATATTGATCAGAACTTTCGTCAATACTGCTGTCTTTGCGACCGTCAGTTCTGAACTCGCCGCCGAATGTCAAACGATTATTATTGTCTAGCTTGATCGTATCACGTGCTTCAATATTCCAAAAATTAAATTTGGAGCTTCCCACACTGTTTGCGCTCATAGCACTGGTAACATCTTTTTTTAATTCACCGTAAGTTGCGCTTAGCATATAATTACTGTTATCATTCTGTCCGTTATAAGTAAGGCTGGCACTTTTCCTATCTACATTATATATACCTAAATAAGAAAAAGGACCGCTGGCACTGGTAAATTTTTTAAACTGCTGATTGGTATTCTCATAGTTCAGATATAAATTTAAACTGTTGTTTTGGTCCATTTCATAATCTACATCCAAGCTATAATTTTGAGTCGGTCCAAAATATTTACTCATATTGGCATCATCCCATTTAAAATAGCGGACTTTAGTAAAGTTAGCATCAAAAGCAGCACTTAACTTACCGTCTTTGCCGCTGTCAAAATGGTAATAATTGCTCATTTCACGGCTATTTGTAGCTACACCTACAGCCATTGATTTTTTTTCAGATTTTTTCGTAATAATATTAATAACACCAGCTGAGGCCTCTGATCCATATAATGCACCTGATGGCCCGCGAAGCACTTCGATTCGTTCTATATTGTTCACATTCAGCCGTGACAGCACATAGGTATTAGTAGAAACCTGGCCATACCCTTCGCCGGGAATACGACGCCCGTTAAGCAAAACCAAAACATCATTTTTCCCGCTGCCTCTGATTCCCAAAGTGTGCCCTACACCCGCAGCTTCCGGTATTTCTATGTTAGTCGCCGTACGTAAGGCATCTATAACATTGGTTGCCCCAATATTCTGGATATCCTCTTTTGTTATAACTTCCACACTCTGAGGAACTTCTTTTCTGCTCAATTCTGTACGGGTAGCAGTTACCACATATTCATCTAAAGTAAATTTCTGTGGTTCTTCAGCATATACCGCTGTGCCCCCCCAAATGACATTTGTGCCAACAACTAATGTCATCAATATTTTCCTGTTGAAAAATTGTTTGTTTTTTATTTTCATCATAATATCCTTCCTCTGATCATTATTCTTTTTCTACTCTTGGAAAATAAATAATATATTCGCCGTCTTTTTTATCATCAGCATAGGTTTCCATATAGTTTTTAGATTCCGGCATGTCTTTAGGCGTAATTACACCTACTTTTAACGCCGGATTCAATGCTTCCAATTTTTCGACAGTTCCCAAATGTCCGTCAGAATGAAAGCAGCCGTTGATATGAAAAATTACCTTATCCTGATTATCCTGCCAATAATAAAAAATACTTTCTGCCATCTTGTCATCTTTTATGCACTGTGCGGCAAATACCTGATCTATCCGTTCCTGAGGAATTCGCATCGGTGTTTGCCCCTTAGTCATATAAGCAGCAAATTTCTCTTTATACTTTCCTGCAGGCGCATAGGTCCTGACTGGTAAATATTGCTTATCCAGCTCTGCTACTGCAGCTAAAGTTCCCTCTTTTGCCAATTTCGCTGCTAAAAAACGTGGTATATTGCTGGCTAAGACTGGCAGCTTATGTGCTTTTGCAAATTCTACCAGCTGACGGTAATCTGTTTTATATCTTGGCCAGGGACGCGATTTTGCCAGAAATTCCTCTTCCGTAATTCTACCGGCTAAATACTCATTTAAAACGAACTGGTTATCTGCCTCAAACATTTCCAGTGACAAAACAAGCTTGTCACCATGAATGGCATACAGTTGCTGCAGCATTTCATATTCCAGCTCATGCAGTACATCCTGATCATGAAATTCACCAAAAAAAACTACATCATAATCAACAAAGTTTTCAGCCATTTCAGCAAGATTAACGTCTTTTCTGTCTGCCGCAGAAATAATCACCGTATCTTTTACTGTTGGTAATGCGGCATGTGCTGATTCTGCCATACTCATAATGAGGCACATGCATAAAAATTTTAAAAACCGTTTCATTCGAACTCCCCCTAAAATTTCCTTATAATGAATACTAAAACAACAACAGCGTCAGCCTCCTTTTTATTATAAAAATATAGTATAGAATCTTTCAGGCCCATAACTTACCGGCATTTAGCCTGTCCAGAAAAATTTTTCTTACGCGCCAAGTTAGCCTTAGCTAACCTTTTGTTTTTAAGTATCCCCTCACGTATTATATCTCGAGGGGATACTTAAAGTTTTCATTATTAAGCTAAAGTCTGATAATATGCTTCGATAGTTTCCAGTAAGAAATCTGTCCCCTTTTCGCCAAGCAACGGCAAATGTGTCGCTATCTGGGCTCCGTCAATAAAAGGAGCACTTACTCTCAATACGGCATTACTGCTATCACAAAGCCTGTGCGAAACATCGTCTGCCAGAACAAGTGTCTTCTGCATTTTTTTTAATATATCAATTTTTTCTTTTTCCACAGATATATACTGAATATCCAACTCAGGCTCAACGATACTTTTTAAAGAATGGCTGCAAAGTTTATACTTAACATCGATCCCTACAGACCGAAGAAAAGCACTCAACCCTTTAACCAGGTCATACTCGCCGATCACAGCTGCCTGAGGTGTTTTTTTTCTGCCCATCATCATAGCATACATTTTTAAAGACGCTGTATTCTGTGCTTTAAGACGTAATCTGGCGCACATTTTAACGTCAGGTAGCTGTCCCAGAATTTTACCGACGTCTTCCAACCATGCCAAAGTTGCTGCATAACCGTAAGGAGCACTGAAAACAAATGGAATATCAAATTTATTTTTCAGAACTTCTGCTGCCGGTAACCCTTCCTGACGCATTACCAAATTTATTTCAGCTGTGCCGATATCGGCTATTTCATCAACAGATGTTTCGTGGCACAGGCAGGTATGCAATTCATAACCAAAGGCTTCACGCATCAAGTTCTGCAGCTCCCAGACATCCGATGCGGCACGATAACTGCCCATTGACGCGCCAATGATATTAAACACTTTCTTTCTCTTTTTCTGTTCTTTACATGGAAGATTATTGACCAGCAATTTATAAACTTCAGTCAGGCCTATGCTGTAATCACCCCTAAATCCGCCCTGCTCAAATGCAACCAGCTTAGCCTGAACTTCTTTCTGCATATAATTACAAACGCCTTTTATATCAGTACCAATAACTGCGGAAATAGAAGATGCCACGACAAAAATAACTTTTGGTTCATAGCTTTTATCCAATTCGACAATAGCTTCTTCCAAACGAGTAACATCGCCCATGACCACATCGTCTTCGTTCATATGTGTTGTAAACAGCCTCTGCTGCCAGTCTACTCCTAAAGTTCCATAAAAGCCCATACTAAAATGAGTTGTCCCGGCCGGGCCATATTCAAGAATGATACTGTCTTTTACGCTGAGCAAACTCCAAATGATACCCATTCTGTCTGACGGAACAGGCAAATATCTGCATAAACTCATAAGCCCAGCTCCTTTCTATATTCTTTGGCTTCCCTAACAGACTTGACTAACTGCTGCAGTAAATATCCTGTAACTTCAAAACCAAGCATGCCACTTGCTCTGTCACTGTCAACAATGGCAATACCTTTTTGACGCAGTCTGTTGCCAAATTCATGTCCTAAATATAAATAAGGAGACAATACATCATACACATATTGCAGCGGCGCGATATTAGCCGCTTTGCAAACATAAGGGTCTGTATACTGCAATATTTCTTTTGCATAAGGTTCATCTGCTTCTGTATATCTGTTGGTTTGAATCACCTGAGGCACCATTCCCAGGGAACTGAGGAAACAGTTCATTTCAAAAACTGCATACGGCGTATTCCCGTAAATATAAGTAATACCCTCCAATTCACCCTTGTTTTTTTCGATTTTCTCTCTTGCGTTTTGATAAAGTCCTTCCAATTCTCCCGGCAGTTCCAGATCCAAATACACAAAAAGATTTTTATAGGCTTCATAGATTTTTTCTGGAATAACAAATTTATTGAAGTAAACGTAAGGAATACCAAATTTTTCCTGCATCTTTTGGGCCAGCGGCAGCGCAATATCATTAACGACAATATTCACTTTCGCTGCAGCAGCATTTTTTATATCGTCTACCGAACAGCCGCAGGGCAGCTGCAAACCGATTTTTACGCCAGCTTTCTGCAGCATGGCATAAAGCTCCGTCGTTGCAAAATCACCCATTCTCTGCCCCAGCAAATTGACACTGTTCTCACAATCACACGATTTCATCATTTCAGCACAAACAGTAATCGTTCGTTCCAGACCAGGCAAATGGTCCTCACATTTAAAATGCTCAGTATGAACCGGCAGCACCGGAATACCATAAAGCTTACTGAGACCTTCTGAAATAGCGTCAAAGTCATCACCAATTATTTCAATGACACAGGTAGTTACCAAAAATACACATTGGGGGCGATATTCTTCAATTATTTCTTTAAAAGCTTCCTGTACCTTTTCCGCACTGCCAAAGGTTACATCATGGTCATCCAAAACGACTGAAACACAACGGCCGTCAATGCCCCCAAATTTTTCAGAATGTATGGTCATACTTTTAGTGTAATAAGTGCATTCATCCGTACCAACCACAACGATCAGGCTGTCCTTGATGCCACCAACAGCCATAGCCGCACCCATCAGAGGACAGTGTGTCCCCGGGAACAAAGCATGAGTAAGCTGTGGTATATCTTTAATGCTTTGTACCTGACTCAATTTAGCAAGTTTTTCAACCAGCTCTTTTCCATCCATCGCCATAAAAAACTCCTTTTATCAACTTATTTCTTTAAACATAATTAAAGGCTTCTTACGCCCAGGAATCTGCACTACATCACAATCTACGTCGTAAACCTCACGCATCATTTTAGGTGTGATAATATCCTGCGGACGACCTTCACCATACTTACAGCCATTTTTCAAAACTATGATCCGGTCACTGATCTCCAGCGCATGACTTAAATCATGCAGGACCATCACTACGCCGATCCCCGCCTCATGGTTCAGCCTTTTTACAAGTTTCATCGTTTCCTGCTGATGCGCAATGTCCAAATATGTAGTCGGCTCATCCAAAAACAAAATTTCCGGCTGCTGCGCCAATACGGTAGCTATCCATACCCGCTGCGATTCCCCGCCCGAGCATTCCTGAATAGATTTATCCCGCAGAGCCCAGGTACCTGTTGCTTTCAAGGCCCACTCTATTATCTTTTCATCTTCTTCCGTATTATGTTCGTACCACTTCTGATAGGGTACGCGCCCATAACCTACTAAATCTCTGACTTTAAAATCAGGAGGTGCGCAATGGCGCTGCGGCAAAACAGCAATACATTTGGCAAGTTTTTTGCTGTCGATATTGTACAGATCCTCCTGATTCAGATAGACGCAGCCCATACTACAGCGCAGCAATCGTGTCAGCGCTTTCAGCAGAGTAGATTTACCTGAACCGTTAGGGCCGATGATAGTCGTGATCTCACCTTTTTTTACAGTAATATCCATTTCCCTGACTACAATACGCCCATCGTAACCGATCTCTAATTTTTCACCCTTAACTTCCACTTACTTTGCCCTTCTTTCTTAACATATACAAGAAAAACGGTCCGCCGGTAACTGCCATAACAATACCTACAGGTATCTCCATCCCAGGTATAAGTGTCCTCCCCAAAGTATCTGCCGCCAGAAGAATCACCGCACCCAAAAGCATACTCACCGGCAGCAGTGCTTTATAGTCGGAGCCAACCATCATTCTCGCAATATGCGGGACAACCAGCCCTACAAAACCGATCATACCGGCCTCTGCTACCGTCGCAGCTGCCAAAAAAGCAGCCACCGCAGATAAAAAGATACGTACAAAAGTTACATTTACACCCAGGCTTTGAGCCATTTCGTCACCCAGCTGCAAAATGTTGGCATTTTTTATACAGCATACGCCTAAAACAAGACCAATAAAAGAATACACCGTAATGATATAAACATGATCCCAGGAACGTCCCGAAAGACTGCCGTTCATAAAAGATAAAACACTGGAAAGATTATCAGAATTCAATAATTGCAAAAAGGAGTTATACGCTCCCAAAACCGTATTTATGGCAACACCGGACAAAATTATTCTGACAGTATCAATCCCATCGCGCCAGGCCAGCAAATAAATAAGTACACAGGCCAAAGCCGCACCGCCAAAAGCAAAAAGCGGCACTGATGAAACCAAAGTCGGAAACAACAGTAGAATCGTCGTTGCCGCAGTAGCCGCACCTGCAGAGACGCCTATAATCCCAGGATCAGCCAGAGGGTTACGCATGACAGCCTGCAAAAGAGCACCTGCAACAGCAAGGCAGGCCCCTACTTCGACTGCCATAATCAGACGCGGTAACCGTAAATTATAAACAACTACCCTCACCGGTCCGCTTTCATCATAAAAAAGAGCCTGTATGATCTGCTGCAGCGAATACCCGGCACTACCAACTCCCAACGCAACAACAGCCAGCAATAATAATACTGCCACTAAAACCAGGCAAACCATACTTACCCGCAGGACATTTACTTCTTTACCCATTTTGTTTCAGCTTCTTCGCATCAATCATATCGATCAATTCATTTATATTATCAATAACATTGATCCCTGCTGTCGCAACATATTTTATCGGCAGATAAATAACCTCACGTTCGCGTATCGCCTTAATATTGTTCCAGTATTCAGGGTTTTTGGCAAAATCCTCTTCCATTACCTGCTGATGCTCTGCCGCAGTTTTAGAACCGCCTACACAAAACAGTAAATCCGGTTCGTAAGATAAAGCCTGCTCCAGATCAATCAATACCATCTTATTGTTCTGATACACATTTTCGTACCCCAGCATATTCAGCATACTGCCTAAAGTACCATCTTTACCCTGTATATAATGACGCGGCGGGGCTGATTGCAGCACCATAACTTTTTGCCCTTTATTTTCCTGTCTTTTTTCGGCCATTCTGGCTTCCAATTTGTTGAACCTGTCCGTAATAGCTTCAGCACCTGCATTATGTTGACCAAAGGCTTTGATCAGTACGTCAGTCAATTCCTTGATCGACTCATAAGATACAACATGCCCGGCATCAACATAATAAACAGGTATTTTTTCACGATCCAGAATTTTCCCATAAGTATCCTTAGACTGATAACCTACTATCACCAGATCCGGTTCCAAAGCAATAACTGATTCGATATCAAAATTAGAATTCATCGACACATTCAGCAGCTTTGCATCCTTCACCAAATCTGCAGGCCATTCCAGCATCGCCGCCTGGGGCACAGCAACCTGCTTAATACCCATCTCATGCAGTGCCAAAACCGGAGTATGCACTAAAGATACGACTCGCTGAGGCTTTGCTTTTAAAACAACCGGTTCAGTAAAACCATAAGTCTTCAGCGTAGGTGTATACTCAAGTTTATAAGTTTCACCGGCAGCAGCCGACACATCTTCACTTTTACTGCCTGTATTAAAGCAATAATACAAAAGCGCACCTACTATAACGACTACTGCCAACAACAACAATTTATTTTTCATTATTCATCCCCCTTAGTATCTTCACTCATTTCTAAAACTTTATCAGCCAACTCCTGATAGATCTTGACCATCGGCGAAGCCTGTACAAATTCGCTAACCGTACCGCCATGATTTTCAGCTGTTTGTATATCTCCCGAACGTGGAACATACATTACGACCTCGGTTTCAATCTCAGCGGCAGCCTTGGCCACCAGTTCCTGTTCATTCTCAATATTTTTAGCGTTCAAAATAATGCCTTTCAAGCGAGCATAACCTCTGCGTCCAAAGTTTTTGATCGCCTGAGCAATATTATTAGCCGCATAAAGCGCCATCATCTCGCCTGAAGAAACAATAAACACTTCTCTGGCATAACCACCCCTGATAGGCATTGCAAAACCGCCGCAAACAACGTCGCCGAGCACGTCATAGATGACGATATCCGGCTTATAGATTTCAAAAGCCTTCAACTCCTCCAGCTTTTCAAAAGCTGAAATAATACCGCGCCCTGCACAGCCTATACCAGGTGTAGGACCTCCTGCTTCTACACACAGGACGCCACCAAAGCCTTCAAAAACAATATCTTTTAATTCTAAAGCTTCCCCCTTTTCTTTAAGCTGTTCTAAAACAGTAGGAATACGCATCCCCTTCATCAAATTCTTAGTTGAATCAGACTTAGGGTCACAACCTACCTGCATTACTTTATAACCTTTAAGCGCCAATGCCGCCGATAAATTTGAAGTAGTAGTAGACTTGCCAATACCGCCCTTGCCATAAATCGCAATTTTTCTCATCAATAAACTGCCTCCCTTAAAAATAAATAGCTCACTGTTTTCAACCAAAAACATTCTATATTTAAATCAATATAAACAACTTTATTCATAAAATAAAATGCAATAGAGTTAGCCATAGCTAACTCTATTGCATTTTAACACTCTTTAACTTTAGTGTCAATACAAAAATGCCCGATCAATGTATAAATTCTCACATCGACCGGACATTATTTAAAGATAATATTTTTAAAGCATCCTAATACAGCTCCGGATAAGCATGCCCCTTGATATAGTGAAGCTGCTGATATTTTTCCAGCCAAGTTTTAAAAACTTCTTCAGGATGCAGCTCTGGCAGATATTCCGGATATAAAAATTTTGCAATATAGATCGTACCAACCAATTTCGACGCACCGCCATGCAAATAATGCGAAAGCAGCAAAATCCGATCATTACGTACAGCATCAATACCTGCCCAACCGCTGCGTAAAACAAGCTCCTTTTTGATTGCTTTCTCTTCCTCTATAGTCGGCGGCTGATAAGAAGAATAAGCATTGGCATCTGCTACTTTGACAATATACTGAGGATCTTTCTCGATTATCGCTTCCTGATCAACCTGCGATCCTTTAGCAGCGGCAAAAATATTATCAGCGCCTGAATATTCAACCATTTTATAAAAATAATCGCCCGGCACTGCTGTTTTTCCAAGAGTCCGATATTCAAAATACAAACTTCTGCGGGGAACGCCTTGAAGTTGCTTTTGTATATAAGCCAGTTTATCGTTAAAATAATTTACTAATTCTTCTGCCTGTTCTTCCCTGCCAAAAATTCTGCCGATCAGCCTGCAGTTATCAGCAAACTGATCTGTATAATAAGAATTTATGACAATTACTTTGATTCCAAACCTGTCCAACATCTCCTGCGCGTCCCGCCATGTTCCCTCACCGGTAATAATTACAGCCTGCGGCGACAACTCGGCCAGTTTTTCATAATTCATCGCATTTTGACTGATACCAAATACCTGTGCTTCATTAAATCTGTTTTTGAAGCCAGACTGATCTTTAAAAATATAATTATCAACGCCGACGATTTTATCTATGGCACCAACAGCAGTAATCAACTCTGCATTATAAACATTACAGACAGCAACTCTTTCCAGCGGATACGGAAGCTCTACCTTACGGCCAACGCTATCCGTGACTACGATAGTTTTTTGCTGCTCTGCCTTTCTCCTGCCATTATCATCAGCACAGCCAAACAGCATCATTCCACAACACAGCAGAAGCATTATTGCTATTATCTTACTCATCTTTATAAACACCTATCAATAAATTTTCTATTACACTAACAGTCATTTCATATATTTTAGGGATATCAGCCTGAGATGCGGATCTCCTGCTGATATTTCCATACATTCATCTGTAAATCCTTTTTTAGAAAAACATAGGAAGCGTTTATCAACACCTGTAAAATGTTCACCTTTAGCGAGCAATTTTTTCAGTACGTCACTGTCAGCTTTTTTATTGCTCCAATTACAATCAATCAGACAAATAACATCAGTATCGTCAGCAATAAAATCAACTGAAATTTTATTACTGCCGCTGCCTTGCCACCACGGGCTTATTTGCTCAAAATCGCACATAAAATCATTGCGTTTTTTTAATTTATAACAATACTGCAAACAGATCTTTTTAAAAATATGGGCAGCAAATAAGTCTATTCTCGGCATAATATTATTGCGCAGAACCTGATGCCCGCGTCCGATCGCAATCGAACTCATATACGGAAAAACAAACTGATACCAGAAAACAAACATATTATTAGCAATTTCATAATAGCTTATTTTGTTACTGCTGCTAAAAGCAGGATTGACACGCTGCAAAATTCCCATTGTCAGCAGTACATTCAAGTATTTTGAAACCTTGTTGCATTCCATATCGGCAGCCGCTGCTATTTCGTTCAGCCGCCCTGCCCCGCAGGCAACAGAACAAAGGATAGTATTATATGTAGCGGGTTCCCTTAAATCAAGTTTTAAGAGCTGTATTGGTTCCTTATACAATGGAGCTGCTGGTTCAAAAAACAATTTTTTCAGATTGTCCTTAAAAGACAGTTCCGCATCCAAATAACTCATATAATGGGGATTGCCACCGGCTGCGCCATATAAAAATAATTTTTCTTCTTCTGTAAAGCCTTCCAAAAATGGCTGTGCTTCCCAATAATCCATAGCGCCTAATTTTATAACAGCATTAATGTAATTTTTTATCTGCATCTCCTGATTTTTCAGCAATACCCGCTCCATCTCAGCAAAAGGCGCTCCCGAAAAAATAACTGATAGTCTCAACTGCTTTTTATATTTTTGAGCATATTTAGCAAATGCCGTAAAAAATTCCGGTGCAGAATCAAATAAATACTGTACATCATCTATTACCAGAACCAGCCGCTGCTGTGTGGCCTTAAAAAACAACGTGCTTAATACACTATCCCAGCTGCGGAATTCATTTTTTGGACCCCAAAGGCCCTGCTCTTTTAATTCCAGGCAAAAAGCCGCCAAATTTACAGTTGACAACGCATTGCGGGCAGCAAAATAAGCAGCAGATTTTTTTTGTAAAAACTCCTGCAGCAAAGCAGTTTTACCGATTTTATATTCACCGCTCACAAGTACTACATTTAAAGAATTTTTTGCATACAATTTTTCTAAAAGACCTAATTCTTCACTGCGTCCAATAAACATAGCGGCACCTTCCTACTCATAAGTTGTATTTTATTTTAACACAACTCATAGCCGGAAAGCAAAAGGGAAACATAATTATGTTTCCCTTTGCAACTTCTAAAAATTATAATTCACCCCTACGCGGAAAGTCCTTCCCATCGTATAATACAAATTATTGTTGCTCGTTCCGCCAACATTGGCAATATCCTTACGATTAAACAAATTATCGACATCAAAGGTAGCCGTCACGTTTTTGGCAACGTTATAACCAAGATGCAAGTTAGACACTAAAAGCGGCGAAGATATTTCTGTTACAGTAATTTTTTCACTGCTGACGCCGTTTTTAAAACGATTACCCCAATAGCTCAGATTTAAGGCCGCACTAAAATCACGATTCACATAATTTACACCGCCGTTTATCTGATAACGGCCCAAAGTATCTATCCAATCCTGACCTTCCTTATACATACGCTGAGGTTTAGCAAACACCGCACCTACATTATAAGTAAAATGTTTATCGACATCCTGTTCATACCGCAGTTCAATACCGGTATTGCGATATTTGGCAGCATTAGTTTGATAAGACTGATTATCCACCAAATTTTTAACAGCTACTATTTGATCTTTAATGTCTATTCTAAAAGCAGTAAGATTTAACCGGCGTCCATTTTCACTATACTTATAACCAATTTCATAATTCCATCCATGTTCTGATTCCAAATCCGGATTAGGAACAACTACACTGCTGGCATAATAAAGATTTCTAAAAGTAGGCATTCTAAACGATTTTCCAACGCTGGCATAAACAGAATTATGTTCATCAAATTTGGTTATAGCCTGTATCTGCGGCAAAAATTCGTTATAATCACCAGCCTCCGACCTGATTAAATCTTCTCTGGCACTGAAAATAATATTCGTGGCACGGCTCAGTTTTCTATCATACGAACCATAAACAGAATAATTATTAAGCGCATAAGTACCAAAATGTGCCGGATCCTTTAATATACTGCTGCTATCGCCAAAGGTTTTAAATTTTTGATTATCGTTTTTGTAAGTTTCACGTTTAGCGCTGATACCAATCAACCCTGTTGCTTTATCGCTGCGCCAAACTTTTTTCGTATCCAGACCATACTGTTTATGATCACTTTTCTCCCACTCTACATTCGTCGGATTCACTACATAATAATCAGGATTTTCGATTCGTCTCTGATTATAATAAATTTTAGCATCCCAGCCGTTTTCATCATTGTATGCTATCTGTGCATAATGTTCACGGTCATCATACATAAAATGCTGTAAAATATTTTCATTTACATCATTATAATTAGTTGTATATTTCTTTTTATTGAACATATAACTGAATTTAAAACGGTCATCAAATTTATAGTTAAAAGCCAGATGATCTTTTTTACTGTCGCCAAATCCAATATAGTAGGGAACAGCAGTACCATTTATTTTTTTAGTGCCTAAACGCTCCGTCATATTGCCAGTAGAACCAAATTCATTTCTGCCGAGAGCCAGGCTTGCTTTACCCATGCCTATGGTGGCAGCATAATCACGCTGTCCTTTATTTCCGGCAGCTACACGCAGCGAATTTTTCATCTGATCCTTAGTTATAATGTTAACAACTCCGCCTAATGCCTCGCTGCCGTAGAGCACTGCCCCCCCACCTTTGACAATTTCAACTCTTTCCACCTCATCAAGGTTGAGCATATCCAAATGATTAACATTGTTAAATGAAGCCGGCACTCCATTGATCAAAACCAAAGTACCGCCATCAATACCGCGCAAATTGATTTGGCTGCTGCCGGTTATCCAGTTCTGATCATGCGGCCCCATATTAGTAAAATAAACACCGCCTTTGTACTTCAAGGCATTCGCCACATCGCCGGCACCTGTTTCCTTTAACTGCTCACCTGTATAAATAACCGTGTCAGCAGGTGTGTCTAAATTGTTCTTTTCATACCCAAGGGCAGTCACATTTATTCCATCCAAAACGAATTCCGACAGATTTTCTTCTGCATAAGCCGATCCTGTTAAAAAGCTTGTTCCCAAAATCACTGTACACATCAAACGTCCCAATTCAAATTTTTTCACCAAAATACAGCTCCTTTATCACTTACTTTGATATCATAAATCAAACCATTTATCGATATTTATTTATTAATAAGCTCTTATTTATGATATCTATTCCCATTGAGTTTGAATTTTAACATTCATAATTTTTCCAGTCAATATTTGTGAATTTTTCCAGTCAAAATATTTTTCGTGTGTACAGTTGATACAAAGGCATAAATCCTGCCTTTTAAGCACTACTTATAAGTATTATTATTGATGTCAAAAAGTATTTTTAAACAAGATACTACTTATAAATAGAATAATAACCGTTGATACATTAAATGTATCAACGGTTATTATTCCGTATATTCTTTTATTTCTGCTTATTCGCCTCAAAAAAAGCGTTATAATCCTCAACCACTTTATTAGCGCTTGCAATCGCTTTATTACGCTGCTCGATGATCTTATTTAAATCATTAGTAGTGCCGTCAATATACTTCTGCACAGCTTTTAAATAATTATCGACAGCGGCAATATATTCAGTTACAGCCTTAGCATCTTTTAATGATTCCGGCTTTACAGGCACTGCCGGAACAGCATCCTCAAGTACAGGATATACCGCAGTTAAATTAGTAGCGTTAGGATCGACCGGCGCTTCAGCCTGTTTCTCTTCAGCAAAACAGACAGCTGCCAGACTAAAAGTCAATAACAAAGCAAAAAATAAAGTTGTAAACTGTTTTTTCATAATACGCACCATCCTCATTATTTTATATTCCTGTCATCACTCTTCCGCTTGCCCTTCATTTTTTCAAGCTCAGCTTCCGACTGCCTGAAACAAGAATAACTGCAGTAATATTTACGCAGCTTGTTGATCGTTCTTTTATAAGTATGCAAGCTTTTATTGCCAAAAAACTCTTTACCGCAGCAGGCACAATTCATTGTTCTGCTGTTTAAAGTACTGTCAAAATTATCATATCGTGTCATCATCGCAGTTTCAATTCCAACCCTTTTCAAATTCACCACTCCAACAAATCCTAATGCAGTACAAAATTTACCGGCATCGTAATATAACAACGTACAGGACTGCCATATGTATCTTTAGCCGGGCTGAAACTCCAATTATATACAGCCTCAACAGCAGCGCCGTCAAGAGCCTCATTGCCGCTGCTGCGTGCAACAAAAGCATTCTCAACACTGCCGCCCGAACTTACAAGCATTTTTACATAAACAGTACCCTCGATCTCTCGATTTCTGGCGGCAGGAGGATAACGAGGATCCGTACTGGATACTAAATACGGCGGTGTTACCGGAACACCGCTGCCGCTTCCCTGACCTGCCCCACTGCCGCTGCCGCTTCCAGAACCACTGCCAGTACCCGAGCCGCTGCCTTCACCGCTGCCCTGCCCAGTCCCAGCCCCTGTTCCTTCACCGCCGCCGGTACCAGTACCACCGGCTTCACCGCTTTTAACATTACTCTGAGCCGCTTCACTCGACGTACTGCTCGACTGCGGTTGTCTGGTCTGCTCCTGCTGCTGCGTCTGCGGCTTCTGCTTTCTGTCAACTATATCATCTGTTCTTACCGGCGCAGACTGCTGTTTTTGCTGCTGCACCGCAGCAGAAGCAGCAGTTTCAGCAGTTCCCTTCTCGGCAGCAGCGCTGCCTTTACCACCGCCGCCACCGCCGCCGCCTAAAGTCACCTCTAAAATCTGCGGTGGTCTTTGCGTAAAACGATACCCTAAAATGCCAAGCAGAGCTGCGGCAACAATATGAACTGCAAGCGCAATGGCAATACCCTTGCCTAAGCGTCTGCCTCTATCCGTCATTTGCCATCACCCAGATCCGTTGCCAAGCCAAAGCGTGTTACTCCCGCGCCCTTCAACTCATCCATCAGCTTGATAACCGTTTTATAATTAGCCTCGCCGTCGGCGCGGATAATCACCGAAAAAGCAGCGTCACGTTTACTTTCAGCAGCTGCGTTAGCAACCAGCTGTTTTATCTCGATCTTATTATCTTCCAGATACAATACGCCGTCTTTTTTTACCGTCACTGCAAAATTACTTTTGCTTACGGTCTCTGAATTCTGCGCCACCGGCAACCTGATCGGGATGGTTTTTATTTCGCTCATATACATCGTACTGACGATAAAAAATACCAGCAGCAGAAAAATCATATCTATCATCGGGCTCAGCATCAGCTGCGGCGGTAAGCTCTGTTTTCTAGGTCGTCTGCGCATCTTCTACACCGCCCCTCAGTTTTTACTGCCGCCGTTTTTGGCCTGAACGATATCTATCAAAACATTTGCAACCTCGTAAATATTCAGCGAAGCGGTTTTTACCTTGCTGGACAAATACGCATGTATACACATGCCCATGATCGCAATACACAAACCAAAAACAGTCGTTATCAATGCCTCGCCAATACCGGCAGTTACCGCCATCGGATTCTGCGCCCTTTCATTCAAAGCGTTGAACGAACTGATCATACCTGTAATGGTACCCAAAAGACCCAGCATTGGCGCCAGGCCAATAACAACGCTCAGATAATCAAGATTCTGCTCCATACCGTCAATGGCCCTGTCAGCCTTAGAATAAACAATCGACTCCAGCCTTTTACCAAGATCTTCGTTGATATCCAAAGTCTCTGTCGCCAGCTCTGCCGCATCACCCTTATTCATACCGGCAAACTCACGTGCCCCGACAATATTAAAATCATTCATCAGGCGACAAAACTCCATCACAAAATCAGTACTCGAAAGCGCCTTTTTATAATATAAATAACGCTCCACACCAATAGCGATAGCGGCAAGCGAACATAACAAAAGCGGCCACATACAAGCCCCGCCTCTTTGAAAATAATCTATAGCTCCGGCAAAAATACCCATTTCTGTATACCTCCAAAATCAATTGAATTTTTCAGGATAAGCGGCTTCAGCCAGATCCCTGATCGCATAAACTATATAATGTGTCGTACTGTATAAATAAGTGTCACGCAGCTGCACGACCCTTTTATTCTTTACAGCATTAACACTTTGATAAGCTCGGTTCTGCAAAATCTCCTCCCGCATCTTAGACGGGTCCTGCTCGTTATCATACTTCCAGCTGGGAATAACAAGCAAATCAGGATTCAGCCTGATCAGCGTTTCCTCAGAAAAAGCAGCATTCGGCGGCAAGTCATATTCCGCCACCACATTCTTCACCTCGGCATAATTACAGATATCGGCAAAGGTAGTACCCTTAACCCCAAATGGCCCCATATAAGAAAGCGCCATCACACTGATATGTTCTTCAGGAGCGATATTGCCTACTCTTGCCCTTACAAAAGCAAGCTCCTTCTCCATACCTGCCACGATCTTACCGCCGGCAACACGTTCATCAACAACATTTGACAGCTCACAAATAGTCTGTTTGATCTCTTTAACAGTAGTCGGCGTTTTATAAACATAAACATTTACACCAGCACCGCGCAAAAGCTCAACAAAATTCAAATCTGTCCAGTTCGGCACCAAAACCAAGTCAGGTTTCTGAGCCAAAACAGACTCCAGACTGCCGCTTTGCACGCGCCCCTTTACCCATACAGCTTTATCTGCCGCAGGCGAAATTCCGGCATCATCTGCCAGATATGTCAAAGCAGCGATCCGATCAGGCTCTACCATATCCAGCAACACCTCATCCGCACTCAGTCCCAATGATACTATGCGCTGCGGCTTATGCTCAAAATCCAGCCTTGTTTTAGTTGCATCCACAACACTGTAACCACCACGTCCGGAAGCCGGAGTCTCAATTTCGGGAGGTTTGCCGCAGCCTGCCATAAACAACACGGCAGCAGTACTGACAACTAAAACGGCAGCCTTTAATAAATACCTACATTTTGCAATCACGCATTAATCTCCTTCGTCATCGATAGACAATTTTCTGCCGCAGGCAGTAAGCTGTACCTCAATGTTTTTTTCAAAATCGCTGAAATCCCTATAAGCAAGTTCATGCACCACATAATCCGGCTTAATAAACCTTAAAAGCTTCTGCACAGCCTTATCTGTAAAAGGCCTGTGCTGATCTATTTTTATCACATGCTTCATTCGTTCAATATTAGAGCTTTCCGAATCAAAAACACGTTCAAAAGTTTTAACATAATCTCCGGAAAGAGAACAGTTTAAATGCAGTCCTCTGATCAGCTTTCTGTCCTCACCAAGCGCTTTTACTGTTTTTAAAATATACTCGATCCCATCCTGTTCAGTCTGCAGCTCGGGATTAGTATTCATCAAATGCCCGGTATCAAGCATGATCCCAACGTTCTTATGTTTTATCTTTTCAAAAAAGGCGTGCACTACTGCAGGGTCTGTCAGCCGTAGTCCCGGCCACCATAAATTTTCAAATAATACCAGAACATCTTCGGGGACCTCGTCAGCCACTCTGTTAAAAACAGCGGCAGCGGCAGTCACGATCTCCATATCGCTGTGCTCAAACTTAAAAGTAAATACCTCCTCAAGAGTACATTCGGCTACATGCCATACCAGATACTCCGGCTTTTCAACCAGCGCCGCCTTAATATTAGCCCTTATATTGCGCAGCCAGCCCATACAATAAGTAGTACCGTAATAATCCTTCAAAGCATCTTTAGACGTAAAAAATCGACTTAAGACTTCCTTATCATTCCGGTACATCGCCAGCCACATCGGCCAGTAATTCAAATGCACTCCCACAGCCAAATGCTCAAATGACTTAAAATACGGCACATTCCTGTAAACCAGAAGCTCGATCCCAGCAAGCCCCAACCCTGCAACAAACTGCTCCAAAGTTTTTCCGGTTTTTAAAATCTCTTTCTCCTGCCCAGGCATAAAACAGTAATTGCATAAATGCTTTGTTTTACGCCTCATACCATCACCGCCTCAGGATCGTCACTGTTATCCTTACAGGCCATTTTTTTACTGCGGGACAACGCCCCTCTTTGAGAACACTTAAACCTTAATCTGTTCACCTCGCGCAATAAAGCAATATAGCTCGCTTTATCAACAGTGATAGTACTCTCGTCATTGTTTTCAATCTCTTTGATAATTTTCTTTAATTTCATACCCGTATTGGGCTGCTGCAGCCAAAACAGCCCTCCCTCCTTCAAGTGACTTGCGCTTTGTATCCAAAAACAAAACAGGAAACTGCCAATGCGTCAGTTTCCTGTCAAAATACATCATCACCACGCACCAGGATACATAGCCGCCAAGCTGCAAAATACAGCAAAAAAGCGACAGTACTGTTTTCCATCAAATAAACAGTACAAATGTATCCACCTTGTGCATCGCAAGTCTTTACGGATGTTAAAACAGGCAGTTCTCCTGGCTTCGGATCGTCGCTAGGCCACGCCTTCTCAGGTCTCCCCAATGGACGAATGTGGCTTTGCTACCCGTTACAGTTGCGGGACAGCGCAGGTCTTACACCTGCTTCTCTATTAAGTCCTTCCAGCAATAGCTTTCAGACACCTGTTTTCTTAACTATATGAAATTATTAGAACTGAAATGCTTAGCTTATTCGTAATGCTTTTCAAATAACTTATATAACCATTATAAACTTCTTGCTTTTTGTAGTCAAGTAAACTTTCACCTTAATATCCTCTGATCACGAAAAAATTTTTTTTATTTTCTGTATGATCGTCACATTATCACTTTTTTTTAAAGCTTCGCTTTCAACCATTACAATATCCTGAGCCAGTAATCCTTTTCGTACATATAAAACCGGTGTATTCTCTTCTGCGATCCCCTTTAAAAGCAATGCCGCCTTAGCCTGATCAAAAGCCTGCTGTAAATTCTGCCCAAACCCGATACTGGAATAAAACTGCGCCGCAAAAACTATTGCTGCCTCGTCACCTATCTCGGTATTCATTCCAATAGCAGCCTCAACCTTATCGACAACAGCCTGAGCTTCCTTCTGCGAAAAACAGGCGTTAAAAAAAATCATCCTCACCTTTTTAGACGCTGAAGCCACAGCAGCGGCCATAGCTTCTTTAGAAACCATCGACATATTACCGCTGCCATCATCAAGAACTATTTCTCCCTTTTCAGAGCCATGCCCCGAAAAATGAATTATCTCCGGATCAGTTTCATTGATCGCCTGCAAAATATCCAGCGATTGTACCGCCCAGCGGCTAAAAAACTCGATCCCGTCACGTCCTTCCGACTTGCGGATAGCTTCAGTTATCGACCTGACCTCCTGGTCTAAAGCCAGCTTCTGAGTATCCTGTGGATTAGCCGCTAAAAACAAAATCGTCAGCTTATCAACCGGCTGCTGCGGCTTGATCGCCTCCTCTATTTCTGCGCCAACCTGCAAAGCACGCTCGCGCATAAGCTGCGACTTCTGTCCGCATAAAAGAATAAACTTATTTTCTTCCTCCAGCAGCTCATTTTCTGTTTTGGCTATCTCCTGCTCTATCTCATTGATTTTTTTACAAGCTTCGGCCCTGTCATCCTTCAGCTGAACCAGTTTAGTCTTTTTATTCATGATCGAAGCTTGGGCCTTTGCAAATTCTTTATCGTTCATCATATTTCCGCCTGCCTGAAATACTCGTCGATACCGGCGGCAATAGCCCCGGCAAAAGCCGGCATATCATTTTCTAAAAGCTCAAGATCATCATTATTATCAATAAAAGCCAGCTCCACCAAAATAGTCGTCATAACAGTCCGGCGCAGTACATACAGCCCCTGGCGCTCTTTGCAGCCACGGTCTATCGTCGGCACCTTGCTCAAAATCTTCTTCTGCACAGCCTCACCCAAAAGTCGGCCCTGCTCGCTGTAATATAAAGTTTCTGTACCGCGGGCATTGCGGCCCGGCGAAGCATTGCAATGCAGTGAAACAAAAATATCAGCCGGCCAGTCGTTAGCAGCAGCCACCACAGCATCCAGATCATCACTCTGCAGCAACATCACCTCATGCCCCGCTCTTTTTAAACCGCGTTCCAGCAAAGCTCCGGCCTGTTTGGTAACATCAGCCTCACGTACATCATAATCAATGTTCACAGCACCGCTGTCAACGTTCGGGTCATGCCCAGGATTAACAAAAACCTTCATTGCCCACGCCCCCTTTAAATGTACAAATCCTTTAAAACAACAGCTTAATTAGTTGTCGTATCTACTGCCTCTGCACTCCAAACAACCTTCATCAGCAAAGGATACTCTTCCAATAAATGTTCTAAGATAACATCAATGCTCACCTGCAGCAGCTCGGCATCAAAACCGTCATCCGTATTCAAAAGGCAGCAGTCCAGTTCAACATCGCCGCTGACACCCGTAGAATATTTAAACAACTTATATTTACGATTCTGTTCATCCAAATACTTCAACAGCGCTGCCTCATTTTCGGCTTTACGTGCCGCAGGCGCAACCAGTACCTTGATCACTGTATACAAGCTGTCATCTGTATATACCAAAAGCGGCAGATTCTGACCATTGACATCCAAAATAGTTCTGAACAAAACCGTATGCAGCTCGTCGCCTACGATCTGGGCGCCAAAACAGGTAATATTCTTCTTCACCAAAAGCTCCTGCCATTTCTGCGCCTTCACATTCAAAGCATTGCTTTCTGGTGGCTTGTTATCATTACCCGCAAATTTCAAAATATCAGTCTCACTCATTCTCATTCTCTCCTTAGTTTTAAATGATATATTTTAGATTATTCTTCGCCTTCCAGCCTCAATTGCGAAGCAGGAATATGCGTTAGAATCTCCAGCATGATCTCCGCAAAACTGTGCGCTGGAACAGGCTTCCATTCAGATTTTTTATCGCTGCTTTGCAAAACAGCGCCGCCTTTGCTGTAAACAACACTGTGCAGCTCGCGGTACTGTTTGGCGCGCAGATTAAACAGCAGCACCTGCGTACAGGATTCCACGCTGTCACCATCTTTCAGCTTTTGGGCAAATACTTTGGTATCCAAATGCTTCTTCAAATCTTCGTTCATAAAAACAGTTTTGACCTCGGCCTGCAAAATATTCCTGTCTTTATCGCCAAATGCTCCCCTGGTCATAAAAACACTATCTTTAGCTATATAATATCTACCGGTCGAATTTTCCATAACCTCAGTCCAGCGCGCCGCCTCTTTTTCAGCCGCCGTCTGCTGCGGCTGCACGCTTATCTGCCAATCCATACCGCTGCCGCTTTCCTCGGCAGCGAAGCCCTGCGCTGCTATTAAAACACTTAAACTGAAAATAACTGCCGCAATGAATTTCATACGCTTCTCACCGCTCCTTATTCTAGTTATGCTTATCATTTTTCAATAAAAATTTCAACAAAGTATCGGCAAAACTCTGCCCGGGGACTTTTTTCCATATACCCGCGCCGCTGCGTTCATCAATAATTCTTCCTTCCCCAGTATAAACCTTAGTCTGCACAGTTTTATAAAGCTGTTTGCGCAGGTCAAAAACAAGCAGCATATCGCAATAAGCTGCTTGTTCACCTGTTTCCAGCTTAGCCGCATAGTTTTTATTCAACTGTTCTAAAACTTTAGTATCTTTAAAAACAGTACGCATCAAAACCTGTCTTTCATTTTTGCTTTTATTTCCCTCTGTGTCTTCGACAGGCTTGATACTATCATATTCAAACAAATAATTGCCGGTCTCGCTGCTCATCAGCAGGGTCCAACGTTCTGCCTCCAGTTCTGCCTCAGTCTTTTTAGGCTGCACAGAAAGCTCAAAAGCCCATGGGTCGGCAGGTATCTCTTCCTGCTTTTCGGCAGCATAAACCGGAAGCAGTAAAGAACAACTTAATAATACCACTGTAAAAAATCTATACATCACTATCCACTCCACTCATACTTTATTTAATATATATTTGCTTAATGCACTAATAATACTGCACTAAGCAAATATAACAAGCTGCCGCATTACCCGCCAAAAGCAGGCAATGCAGACACGCTTGTCAGAAAATCAACTTTTAATTTATATAGGGTTCATTATTTCTTTGCTTTTTCAGCCAGTTCGCGGGCTTCTTTGGCCAAGCGAATATGGGATGCCAAAGACTTGGAAGCAACAGCCAGATTCAAGCCACGAGTGGTCGGGATAGACGGAGCGATGAAGCAGGCAGAGTTGAGGTTACCACCAGTATAATCGCTCATCTCGGTAATGCTAAAGGTTCTGTTTGCTGTTACTGCCGTAGTGGGAGTTCCGTCATAAACAGCGATTGGAGTACCTTTAACAAACCACAAGCGGCTGCCGTCAGCATGGATGCCCCACAAATAGCCTGGGTCATTAACTGCCACAACTTCCGTCCAGTTAGCCGGAGTAGTAATATTAGCCAAAGTGGTGTGATAAACGCTGCCTACCAGATTCGCAAAACCACTGTCATAATGACCTGCGAAAATATAAACATTATTAGCATCCAGAATAGAAATGTCGCGGAAGTCGCCTTTTTGAGTCGGGTTTGTGATAGTGACGGTAGTTACACCAGTTTGTGTAAAGTTTGTCAAGTCAACGATGCACAGATTAGTATCAGCATTGCCGCTGCCAGCATTCTGCATTCCGCCCAGCGAGCAGACATATAGCTTATTATCATACAAATCAAGTGTAAAGGAATTTTTACCGACTGTTACATAAGCATTATCATAAGTTAATGTTCCTCTTGCGCTAATAGCAAATCTTGCCACAACACTGTCGTAATAAGTAGCATAACCACTGCCTTTATTGACATAGAACAAAGCATACAATTTACTGCCAACTACAGTCAGCGCTTCACCGTGGAAAACGCCGTCAGCATAAGGATTGGCAAAAGCAGGAAAATCTGCCGGAAAGGCATATTCACGAGTTTGGGTGTAATCGCTATCCATATCCACAACAGCGATTTTGGACAGGTCATAACCGGTACCAAAAAGCCATCTACCGCTGGTAGCTACGCCATGCAGGTTGGCAACACCAGACCACCCCTGGCTGTATAGCGGCACGGCCCAGTTTCCCTGCGGATCAATGATCCGGTTAGGCTCAGAGGTAGAAGTATAATTATATTGGCGCAGCACCAGACGGCTGCTGTTTCTATCAAAAAAATTAAAGAAAGCCGGATCACCATTAAGCTTAGGATTATCAATCTTATTTTTTACAGCAGACAAAGCAGTGGCAACCGCAGCACGTTCACCATTGATAGCACCTGCAGTACCTTCGGAATAACCGGAATTTGTAGCTGTATAGGCAAATAGATTTTCACTCATTTTTTACACGCTCCTTTAATTTTAAAATATTTTTAATAATATTACCTGTATCCATTTATAAAACTCTGCCTTAGCCCATGGGCATCACCTCCTCGGCATACTGCTGCCTGGTATTTTAGTAAGTATATTGCAAAGTCGCATAATAAGTGCGCCCCTGAATCGGATATTGGATATTTCTTATCTCGCCGTTACCATACATATTTAAATACATATCATTGGCTTTATTCAAGACATCATTACAACCCACTGCTAACTGTAAGGATTTATTAAACTTATATTTTACGCCCACATCCATAGTCGTCAGCGAGGACTGCCTCTTTACAGCACCTGTAGTCAGTGGTATCGGGTCAGTAACCATCCAGTCCACATACCTAAGCTGCGTAAACAAACTCCAGTTAGTATCTGGTCGATATGTCAACCGCGCTGTGCCTTCCCATTGGGGCTGGTAGGTCAAGCTTCCAGCAATGGTATTGGAGTCATAACCAGGCAGTTTAGTCATATCATAGAACACGTCTTTAGGTTTAGTATAGGTCGCTTGTAAATTAACATCCCATTTCTGCCAAGACATGTCTGCCTGTATTTCCAAGCCATTGACTTTTGCTTTGGCAGCGTTAGTGTAGAAAAAGAAGAAATTCCGACTCATCAACTGCAGTAGGTTTTCAGAATCACGGCCAAAATAAGTCAGCTGGAATTTAGCCGTGTCGGCTCCCAATGCCTTGCCGTCCCAAATAGCACTTACATCCCACTGTTTGCCTTCTTCCGGCATAGGGAACACGCTGTCAGTGCCGCCTACGTTCGGCATAGGCCAAATTCCGGCGCCGTCACCAGCGATCTCGTACATATTGAGCAGCCGGTAGTAAGTACCGCCTGTCGCCCGCAGCGTAAAGTGGTCGTTAAACTGCTTTTTCAACGCCAGCTGCCAGGTCACTTTATCATCAGTTTGCTCATCCTGTTGATGGAACCATTTTACATTTTGCGGATCATTCTTTTCGTCATAACGGTCGCTGCGCCCTAAAATCTTAGAACGATTATAACGAACGCTGGGCGTCAGCCAAAAATCACCTTTTTTATTTAATGTGATCGTATCCTGGACTTGGGCATTAAAAATCTCCTGCTCATAATAATTACGCCACCTGCCGCGGGTATCTTCGCTGGAATTTTCAAAATCATGCATTCGCCAGCCGTCAATATCCATTTTTTCTTTAGAGGCATCGACCAAAAATTCTATCAAGTGTCGGTCGCCGGCTTTATAGCTTCCGTCTATCTTCGCACCCAATCGACGGCTGTCGTATTTGCTCCACAAACTATTAGCACTCAAAGTATTTAAACTGTTTGTTGCTTCAAGCACCTTTTCCAAATTCTGCCAATCATCAATATAATAATCTTTATCCTGCTTTAAATAGTTGATACTCCAGCCCCATTCCAGATTGCCGACTGTATCGCGCCGACCTAAAAGCAATTCCTTCGCCGTTAACTCCTGATTACGAAAATAATACATATTAGGCTTGCCGTAAGGCATATTTACTGCCCAATCCTGATCCACAGTCCAAAGTGGGGCGTAATTATTATCAATAGGATGCGGCAGATGCCGTCTGATATTTTTCCAGGTAGCTTTAGCCAGCCAGTGGTCATCCTGCCATTTGATAATGGCATCGGTGTTTTTATAATCATTAGCCTTACGCCAGCGTTCAGCACTTTCAAGTTTGTCTAATTGGTATTGATCGCTTTTATATAAATTTTCTTTGTAATTAGGATCAGCATATTTGGCATAATAAAACTCCCAATCATGCTCCATAACATCTCTTCCACCATAGTCATCAGGATTCTGTTTCCAAAAAACTTCATAAATATCGCCGCCCGGAGCACACCTTGTTACCATCTCATCAATTGATGTAACCTTACCCAAGCTAGGTTCTTCCATTCCAAAGCCAACATCGTAGCTAATTTGCTTATTTATTCTATTAGTGGTATTTTCCAAATCTTTATAATAATATTGCAAACGCTCTTTGTAGGTTCTGTCATTATCAAAATTCTTATATTTAAAATCGCCTTCACTCTGGTCGCGATTGATGCCAACCATCAATGCGCCGCCCCCCAGAGGAGCGTCGATTTGTAAACTACCCTTGTAGCCGCCAAAGGAGCTTTTGCCGAAACTGGCCTGCACGTTAGCTTTGGTAGGGCGTTTGGTAACAATATTGATAACGCCGCCCATAAAGGTACCGCCAAAGCGCGCCGGTATGTAACCGCGGTAGACCTCGATCCGTTCGACATTATGTACAGGAATAGTAGAAATATCTGCCGCCGCGTCGCCGCCTAAATTGAACAAAACACCATCGACAAACACACCGACCTGTGCAGCCGTTGAGCCACGCACACTGACCGTAGTATACTGACCTTTACCGTTTACCTCGCGTACATGCACACCAGGGACCATTTTCAACAAGTCGGGCAGGTCTTTCTGCTCACCCTTATAGTCATCAGGGCGAATAACCGTTACCGTTCCCGGCGACAATTTTGCTTCCCAATCAGGGCGCTTCGCCTCAACCGTTACGCCTTCCAGGGTAAAATCCATGCCATCACCATCAGTTTCATCTGCCGCAGCTTGGACACCCTGCACAGCTGCTGTTTTAGCTTCGGCTTGCGCTGTATTGTTAGAAGACTCTGCCGCCCATACCCTCGGCTGGTCCCCCCCTAATGTACAAACGCCCAAAGCAGCTAAAATCCCCGCTGTTATGGCAGCTTGCCGCAAGCTGTTTCTTTCATTTCTCATGCAAATCAATCCTCCCACTTTTGTAAAAAATAACGCCGCATTTTCTACCAGTCCATTCGGTGAAAGTGCAGCGTCTGTTTTTTTACAAAACAGCCTGCTCCGCTTTTCTGGTCGAAAATACTAAAATTTCCGCGCTGCTGGTTTCAGCGCATAGTTATAGCGTCCGCAGAAACATTTGCCTGACAAAATATCAGACTTAAACATCTCTGCAAAATTTTCTCCCAGTCCGTCTACGCAGGCTGTTCAAAAGATAGAACCAGTCAGCACTCTGACTCAAGATCATTACCCCAGCATCCCTTTGTGACAGGACTGCGATGCTGAAATTCCCTAATACAGTTGCGTGACAGCGCCGGATTCACACCGGACTTCCCTATAAAACCACGGATCATTGATCCCACAAGTACCCAGTTCCAAATTTTCATTTTTTGTTTTCAATGAACATGTCATTTATCACTCCAGTACCGTGACCGCAAGCATGGATACCGCCACCCCAGCGGCACCACGCTCAAAGGTCTGAGTTGAGTGGAGTTTGCAGGCTATGACTAAACCTGCTGGAAATAAGAACTGCCTCCCTGCTGATACAGGGAGGCAGAAAAACTTGCATAACAAGCGTATACCAGTTTTTCTAACTCTCTGTCTCTCGCAGCGGCTAGAGTATCAGGCTGATTGCTGGCTTGGGCATAAACCCTTACAGCGCCGGGAGCGCAGCGGAATTGCACCGCTTATCATGCGATTATTCGCACCTGATAACTATTACTATTTCTTTTTGGTGTTTAAATCATACAACTTACTTTTGCATATGTCAATCTATTTTTTAAGAAAGTATACAGTATATTTTCAATTCACAAATCTCTTTTGAGTTAAAAATAATAAACGGTACAAAGCAACTTTGTACCGTTTATTATTTAATTATTAATTCCAAAAAATGCTATAAGGTCTTCTAGTTCCTCAAAGGATAATGGTTTAGGAATAGATAATTGGGTATTATGGAAAATTTCAGTTGCCAAAGCAGCATATACCTGTGCTTGTTTTGACGTAGGATCCCATTCGATAACTGTTTTTCTATTTATTTCTGCCAGATTGACAATTTTATCACGTGGAATAAAAGCAACTATCCGCGTGTTTATTTTTTCAGCAAAAGTGCGAAGCAAATTTTCTTCGTTAGGTACATTACGTCCATTCCCAATTATTCCTGCCAGTTTTACCTCTCCTCGTCCTGCAAAACGTCTGATCCCTTTAGCGATATTGTTGGCTGCGTATAAGGACATCAACTCGCCAGACGAAACAATATAGATATCTGTTGCATATCCTTCTCTGATTGGTACTGCGAAGCCTCCACATACAACATCACCTAGTACGTCGTATAGTATTATATCTTCGTCGGCTGCTGCATCAAGCTCCTGTAATTTTTCCAAAGCAACTATTATACCTCGTCCGGCGCAGCCAACTCCTGGTTCGGGGCCTCCGGCTTCAACGCATTTTATTCCGTTAAAACCATAATGCACTATATCTTCCAAGTTTATTTCATCTTTTATCCGTACCATATCCAGCACAGTATTTTTGCAGATATGTCCTAAAAGCAATCTGGTTGAGTCGTTTTTAGGATCGCAACCTATCTGGCAAACTTTATGCCCAGCCGTGCTTAAAGCTGCCGAAACATTAGCGGCAGTTGTAGATTTGCCTATGCCACCTTTACCGTAAAATGCTATTTTTTTCATATTGACTCCTTTTTTAGATAAATGAATAATCTTAACTGCCTAAAAACTGTTTGCATAAAGTGTGTCCAACCTCGTATGCCTGCATATGTGGCACTGGGAACGCTGATTTTTTCGGCAGGCATAACGCTGTTTATATAAATCGTCTGACTGATATTTCCTATTTCACTACGTTCTCTGTCTGTTCCGCAGAGTATCTGATATTCATTTTCATTAAGTTTGGGCAGGTCGCCGGCATATTGCCAGCGTTGATAATTACAATTTCTGTTTTCTTCATTGGGTCCATTTATGCGGACAAAACATTGTTCTACCATCGACAAATCCTTTTTTATTACTGCCGCCAGGCTATGGGCACAACTACTGCCAGCAGATATGACCAGCCTTTTGAGTGACCAGCTGTTGTCAATATCACACAGGGCTGAGAAGCTGTCAAAAATATTTTCACGCGCTGCTGCTATCTCATGCTCTAATGCTTCTATATTTGTTTCTATCTTCAATGCAGTTGCAATTTTTTTAAGCCAGTTTATGCTTGCAGTAAAACCATATGGTATATCAGCGATAATATATTGTTGATTTAGATTTTTAAATAACCATTCAGCAACCGGCTTACCCAGTTCTTTGTTGATAACCACGTTTAACGCTGCTTGTCCAATTTTTTGCAGTTCTTGCAGCTGCGTACCGTTTGTAAGTAGGCAAAGATTAACTTTTATTCCTATACTGTTTAGCATACGATACAATTCAAGCATATCTCCTTCCCAGTTAGGATAACAGGTACTACAGCCGATAATATTTACCGTTGCTGCTTCTGGCATTGTCTGCTGCAATTTCATATCGGATAATAGTGCTGTTAAAGCATTGCTCCAGCCCTGCCAATATTCGCCGCTTAATCCTCCTGCATCCAGTGCGATAACCGGACAATTTGCCGTTATGCTTTTACAAACTCCTTGTATATCATCGCCAATAAGGCTAAGTGAACAGCTTGTAAGTACTGCTAAAAATGATTTTTTCTGATCGGCGCAGGCTTCTTCTACAGCCAGCTGTAATTTATCACTGACACCATACAAAAGATCTGGTTCCAAAACTTCTGAACAAAAAAGTCTTTCTTCATATTCTTTTACGGCCGTTGCCAGTTCCCGTTCTGCCAAAACAGCGCACCAACGCGGACAATTCATAATGACTTTACTGTCTGTAATACTTAAAAACGCTGATGCTGCCCCGGTCATTTGGCAGTATCCTTGACATGGCTGCCATTTTTTTAGTTTTTCATTATTTTTCATAAACCAATTTCCTTTTGTCGTTTAAAGTTTCAGCCAGTTTTAGTAAAAAATTTTCAACCCCACTTCTACCGATACGTCTAAATGTGATGCAATATTGCGGCAGTAAACACTTTTTAGGAGTAGTGGTCAGCAGAATATCTGCCGTAAGCTTTTGTAACTCTGCTTCAGAATAAAACTCTGTCTGTACTTTTTCTTTAAGCGATTCATAATGGGCTTGTTGTTCCTGTTTGGTTAATTCTTCACAAAACACTATTCCCTGCAATTGCATCCCTGCTTCATCCAACATTTTTATTATTTCTAAAGGGTCGAAATATCTTTGCGGCAGGCTTATAGCAAAAATATAGTTTTTATTTGAAATATGAGTAGTAATTTGTTGTAAAAATTTATTATAGCTTTGTTTTTCCAGTTCTTCTAACTTTTCTGCCTCAGTTGTTCTGTTCAATACTGTTCCAATTGTTTGCAGCCATTCATAGACGGCATCCATAGTATTAGGTATTTTTAATTTTATATAGTCTATCTCTCTTTTTTCGGCAAACTGTTGAGCAAATTTTTCAACTTCTACCAGCGTTTTTGGCAAAAAGCTTATAGCGGTAATTGCTGATACAGATGCCATATCTTTAAATTGTTCTAAAGACATGCCGCCAGGTGGGTAATATATTTTTGTAAAACCAAATAGTCCCAGTAGCCTGTTTATTTCCTGAATTTCTTTGGTTGGGCTAAAAATACTGTTCATGCCCACAACCGCTATACTTGCAGGATCTTTAGTCTTTTTTAGCAGTGGGTATACAAAGCGCTGGCATATGGCTTTAGTTATAGATAGCACTCCATCTACTGCTTTTTGGTTCATAAAACCTGATCCTTCGACATACAAGACCGGCACTCCTGTTGTTTGTTCTGCTTCCTGACAAATAGCTGCTACATCATCTCCTATCACTCCGGCAGCGCAGCCAGCTGCCACTATAATGTATTCCGGTTTTTGTTCTGCCACAACGTCCAACAGACATTCTTTTAAGATTTTTTCCCCACCAAAAATAGCTTCTTTATCAGCAAGTCCAGTTACGAACAAATTACTACAATCATGTTCTGTTTTTAAATTTTTTTGATTTTCTATTTTCCGACGCATTTCCCAAAAAGCATTATAGGCAATATGTGAGCAGGATTTAGGTGCATGAAAAACTACAGCAGCCTTGGGATTATAAGCTGCTGCTAAAAAAACACTCATTAAATTGCAATGGATTACTTTTTTTCTTTCTGAATTTCTAATCATTTTTATGCTCCGTTTGCATTTTCATAAACTACTGTATGTAATAGCTCTATGCTTTTAGCTACATTATGCGAAAGACAGTTTACATAGCTTTGAGGAATTATTATTGCTTGACGTTTTTTTATTGCTGTCATCCCAACATAAGCAGGGTCACTATATATTTCTTCAAGTTGGTCTTTGCTGTTTTGATAGGCTCCACCTTGTGACCACGAACTTATCAGCAAAAATTCAGGGTTTGTTTTTAAGACTTCTTCTTTACTGAGGATCCGACTTGTACCTGTGTATTCTTGTGCAGCAGGGCGCGCTTGTTGATAGCAGTCTTCTATTCCTGCTGTGCTAAGAATATCATTATATATACAGCCAGCCCCGCCAATAGCACCAAAGCGCAAAAATAACATACCCGTTTTACGTTGTTTTTGCGGTATTGCGGCAACTTTTGTTTTAACAGCGTTTATTTTAATATTCATCGTCTTTATTAGTGTTTCTGCTTTTTCTTTTTCACCTACTGCCTCTCCAATGCCTTTTACCAAATCCGGTATCTCATCAAGTCTTGAGATATATTTAAAGACATATACTTTTATCCCTGCATCTTCTAAACTGTCGATGTATTCTTTCTTCGCTGTGTCGGCAATAAAAAACAGGTCTGGTTTCAAGGCTATTACAGATTCAAGATTATTTTCTACAATGCCTGGAACATCTTCTGCTTGTTTATGCCCCATCGACAGTCCAGGATCGTGTACCCATTTACTAAGCCCAACTATTTTTTGATGGTCGACGAGATCCAATAATATTTCGTCTGCATAGACAAAGCTGCTGGCAATTCGTTCTGGTTTTTTAGCAAAGGTAATTTTTTTGCCTCTGATATCATGCACTGTATAATTTTGGGTTTCTGCTGCAGTTTCAGTAATTTTATCAGTCTTACCGCAGCCACTTATAACCACGGATAGCAGCAGTAGTATGCACATTAAATATCTTATCATCGTCGACCATCTCCTTTACTTAAAATGTACGTTCATAAGTAAGCATCCAGTTACGTTCTTCTAATAGGGCTCCTGATGTACCGCTGGATGAACCTGTTCTGATATCATCTCGATTGAGTAAATTGTAAATTGTTAATTTTAGAACGTCTTTATCTGTAAGTTTATGAGAGACGTTCATATTAATGTCCAACATTGGTTTTGTACCGTTTACACGGCCAGTCATATAGTTGGCAAAAATATTAGCAGAATTTTTATCAAGTTGATAACCAATACCTGCATTTAGTCCAAATTTAAAGTCAGTACGTTCCCATTCACTACTGGTGATTGTTTTCTGTTGTGGATTTGCGTATGACATTCCTAAATTGTAGCTAAATTTTTTACTAAGTGCTTTTTCATAGCTTAATTCCACACCGGTGTTGCGATATTTTTCTGCATTTTTATAGATGTTTAAACCACTGGTAGAATCTTTAGCTCTATATATTCTGTCATCTATATCCATATGAAAAATATTTAATTTTAACAAATCATTATCGGTAATTTTCTTTTTCCAACCTAGTTCATAATTCCAACCACTTTCTGCTTTTAAGTCAGGATTCATTAGTTGAGTTGCAGTGCCCCATTGTTCGTTGATATTAGGCGCACGCATTGATTTGTTAATATTCAAATAAATATTTTCATTTTCTCCGATGTTTTGCAAAAGTTGAAACTGGGGACAGAATTTACTTCCTGATTCTTCTACATACGCTTCACGAGCGCCTAAAAACATTTTCGTCTTAGCGCCTATTTGTGTTTCTGTCATAAAAAATACGGCTCCACTATCACGTTTTGCGCTATCAGTACCAACAGTATTTTTAGTATTTTCATTTTCGTAATTAGCGCCAGCAGTTATCCCTACTTTACCAATCAACCATTTATTTTGAATATCAGCACCTATATTGTGTCCCTTCTGGTGCGTTGTCGTATTATATTTCCAGTCTCTACTGCGCATATACACAGCTGCTGACATGTCATTATTGCTATAGCGCATCTGTCCAAAGTGATATTGGATATCGCTGTGAAACCCCGGTGCATATTGACCATTATTTATTCTGGAACAGTCTGATATTTTTTTGCTATACATATATTGCAACAGTAAGTTGTCAGTTATATTATATTGCAAATTTAAACTGTCTTTTTCAAGATTGTCACCCATATAAAAGCTTGTCGGACTCGATTGATAAACTTTTCCGCGGCCTTTTGATTGTTGCCTGCTATAGCTGACTTGCAATTTATCTGTAGCGACATTGACTGCCCCTTTAAATTTATTTTTATCTCCCCAACCTATCAAAACTTTGTTTGTTCCTTGTTTTTTATTGGTGATGATATTTATTACGCCAGCACTGGCATTAGATCCATATAATACTGCCGAGCCGCCTTTTACTACTTCTATTCTGTCAATAATATCAGTAGAAATAGATTCAAGGTCGTAGTTTCCGTCTTGATTGAGAGGAATGCCATTTACCAATATCGCAACGTTATCTTTAGATACACCTCTAAATCCAACGTATGTATTACCTGTTGGTGAAGCAGTTAGGGTAAATCCAGGAATATTGCGTACTACTTCCATAACGTTGTTAGCACCTAATTTTTCAATTTTTTTCTGATCGAAAATTTCGGTTGCAGCAGGAATTTCAAGGTCACGGGTTTCATAACGAGTAGCGGTAACTAACACTGGATCTAATTCAAAGCTTTCAATATTATTTCGTACATTGTCAGCAAACACTGTGCCCCCCCACAAGACAGAACTCAGAATAACTACACTACTTAAAAGGTGATTTTTTAACATTCTTTTCATCATCAGCTCTAACTCCTTGCTATTTAATGTATAATACAGTAAAATCATATTAGTCACTAATATGCATATTTTTTCTTTTTGACATTTTGTTCAAATAGTTATAATTACTGTATTACTCTTTAAATGATAAAGTATATAATACTTATAGTGTCAAGGTGATTTTATGAAAAACACGGTAAAAGATTATTTTACTCCTGGAGAACTTGCTAAGCTTACTGGTATTTCTAAGCAAATCCTTCTCTATTATGATAAAAATAATATTTTCTCACCAAGCTTTGTTGACGATAATGGATATCGTTATTATTCGTTATCACAATATTTCTCTTTGGAAATATTGATAACAATGCGTAAATTAGATATACCATTGCAAGATATTATGTTCTATCTTAAAAATAAAAATCTTCATGATTTGAAAAAAATATATACTTTAAAATTACATGAATATCAAGATAAAATAAAACAGCTACAGCAGTACGAATCTGCTTTAGCCAAACGATTGATGCGATTAGAAAAAATAGAAAGTATCCGGCTCAATCAGATAATGTTATCGGAACAAAGTGAAGAACTATATTATAGAAGTGCCGATATCCCATTATCAATAACCCCCAAAAAACGTATTTTAAAAATTGCTGAATATATGCTTCCCCACTTAAGGTCTAAACTATTAGAGGATTGTGTCATTGGCTTTCAACTTAATAAAGACGAATTTATCCAATGTCAGAAATTATCCAAATATAATATTTTTATACAAACTGTAGATATGAATACAAACAAAGATACAGATATTCTAAAAAAAGAAAGTGGCCTTTACCTTTCTCTATATTGCAATTGTCATTACGGTCTTATTGATGATGATATCAAATTAAACATTAAAAACTTCATTAACATCAATAAACTTAGTATTTGCAGCGATGTTTTTGTATTTCCTATTAGAAATTATTGGTCTGCTACAACAAATTCAGAAGAAATATCACAAATATGTATACAGGTAGAATATATGAAAGACAGTGTACAATAGTTGTACACTGTCTTTATTCAACTTTTAAGAAAACACTAAACAGCACTTTTTATTCTGCTACTTAGAGTTTTCTATTTTTATTGATTTTATAGCATCTAAAATTATATCATTTTTTAAATTTTTACTATCTTTACTATCATATAATTAATTACTTTGGCATTTACACATCAATTGTCACTATAAAAGGTTCTGGTATAGGTTATTTTCCAGTTATATGGTAAATCAAGGTTGCCATATCTGTTGGAATAGTTATCCTTGTCAAGCAGGTTATTCATCGTCAGGGTTATGTTATCATTCTTAGTCAAATCATACGAGGTATTCCAGGTCAGTCGGCTTCTTGACGGTACGTCATGCCCGCCGTAATATTCACGGTCACCCAAATATTTATAGGTAAGACCGCTTGTCAGCTTACTGATAGAATAAAACACCGAAGCCGATGCATCTATCCTGCCGTCATCCTGCACCCATTTTGGGTTGGCGGCTGAGGGATCTTTTACCTCGGGGTTGCCATAGCCAATCCCTAATGAATAGCGCCATTTATCATTTACATTATGGGTAAATTCTGCTTCGATACCAGTGTTTCTAAAGTCGCCTTTGTTGATGGCGTACTGTTCACCGGTACCGGGGTCTTTATCACTCCAGCCTATTTTATTTTCAAAATCCATATGGAAGACTGCAAGCTTGATACTTTTGTTGTCGTAGATTTTTTTGATACCTGTTTCATAGGTCCAGCCTTCTTCAGGCTTTAATGTACCGGCAGCGGCTTTTTTGCCATAGTACGAATCTACTGTTGGCATTTGGAAGGCTTTGCCGATGTTTATATACCACGAGGTAGTATCGTTTATTTTATACAGGGTTTGGAACTGCGGGTTCAGTATATTTTCGCTTTTTACCGGGTCGTCGATTATTTCACCGCGTAACCCCAGGGTAGCGCTGAATTTATCGCTGAACACGTTGTTATACGAAAGGTAGATGGCATTACTGGTTCTATGAGCTTTATTGGCTTTGGTGACCAGATTTTCATAGTTTTCACGCCTTAGGCTATAGCCGGTTATGAGGGTATTTTTACCCAGATTCCAAGTCTTTTGCACGTCTCCGATATAGCTTGATAAATCGGCTGATGAGCTTACAGGACCCGGTGTTGCTGCGGCAAAGTCGTAGCCTTCAGTACGGCGGTAGTTATAACCTACCAGGGCTTTGATGCCGTTATATTTGCCATTGTAGGTCAGTCCTGTAGTAATACGTTTATCGTCATAACGATAATTATATTTTTTATAGACTGAGCCTACTTTTTTGGCATCATTATTACTGCCACGAGTAATATTGCCGTCCTGATAGATAAAAGTAAAACCGATCTCATCTGTCAGCGCGGCGGAGATCCCTGCTCTGTTTTTCTGCCCTTTGCCCACCCACCAGTCGGTAGACGAACCTTCCGGATAAGCATTGCTGTGGGTAAGCTTGTTAGAATATTCTTTAGATGCGGTTACGATAAGTTTTTCGCCCGCATAGGTAACGCCGTAATCTTTATAATAGTTGCCTACAGTGCCTTTTACTTTGACCTGAGTTTTGCCTCCTGGACGTTTGGTGATGACGTTTACTACGCCGCCCATAGCTTCACTTCCGTACAGGGTTCCGGCAGCACCTTTAATGATTTCTATTTGCTGTACCATATCTATGGGTATACCGTCTAAGGAATTATAGTTTTTCAGGTTCATGGGGATACCGTCTACCATAACCAGGGTACCACGGTCGTAGCCGCGAATAACGGTACGGCCCGAACTGAAACCAAAATCTTGACCGGCATCGCCGTAACCGGTGCTTGTTAATCCTACTTGATGCTCTATTGCATCAAAAACGTTCTTATAGCCGGCTTCTTTAATATTTTGTTCGGTAATGATATTAGTAGTTGCCGGTGTGTCCAGGTCTCTGGTTTCTGTTCTTTGGGCAGTTACGATCATCGGATCGAGCGTAAAAGCCTGATTTGGATCTTCAGCATATGCTGTAGTGCCCCTCCAGATGACAGTGGTAGTTAGAAGCGCCACTACCAGTGCACTTTTGCTCAAATTCTTTTTTAGCATACTCAACTTCCTTTCACTACATTTTTATTATTGAAATAAAGGCGTTTCCTGTACTCATTCTTTATGACCGCACATTATTTACCTTTACTTGCAATCCCCCAAAAATAAAAAATACCTTCTGCGCTAAGGCAAAAGGTATTAAACAGCTTAATTAAAAATAAAAGAAGCCAACAACATTACCTAACTGTCTCACGCAGTAGTAAAGTAATTATCAGGCAGTTCTTCTGACTCAAGTTCATCATTCATCCAAGCCTTCCCAGACAAATACCAGTGGCATATTTTGGACGAACTCACTTTTACAGCGACGGGATCGTGCGGGCTTTGCACCCGGCTTCTCTATTAAGACCTACGTCACCTGATAATATCAATATGCATTTATTTTGCAAGTATACTACAAATAATTCTACAATGCAATCTTTTATTTATATTTATTATTTAATTTTCTTTGTTGGCAATTCTTTTATTGCATAAAAATAACCCGCACAAGATATCTTGCGCGGGTTATGAAAGTATTCCATATTTTATTTTAAAACTTCAGCGATTACATCCCCAGTCAAATCCTTCCCGCCATATAACATTGCGCTGCTGTCAACAACGCTGTTGATACCGGCACGTTTGGCTACAGTTGCAATGGCTTTCTGAACTTTTTTCTGAATCGGTCCCATCAGATCTTGTTCACGTTTTGCCACCTGCTGCGAAAGTTTTTCACCCAAGGCCTGCTTGCCGCTGTCATCTAAAGAAGCTGCTTTACTTTCAAATTCCTGCTGCGCTTTTTGGCGTTCCAGATCAACGGCGCTCATGGTAGTTTTAATATCAGGATAGCTTTGGAATACTTGCTGAACGTTTACATACCCTACAACATTACCAGCTTCTGCTGCCGATACTGCACCGCAGATCCCCAAAGCCATGACAACCGTCAAAATAAAGGTCATAATTTGTTTTTTCATCGTTTACAACACTCCTTAATTTTTGTTTATAATAAATTTAATACTACCGTTTTTCATCCCGACAAGCTGTAATAAATCTAGCCGCAGCAATATCGGTTAACCCATAATCGGCAAATTTCAGCACCAGATCTCGTACCAGATGTTTTTGTTCTTCCATACTGTGTGCTTTTATGTATCTGATGATCCGATTGTTTCTTTTCTTATACTCAAGGTAAAGTTCTATTCCTTTATCAAAAAGCTCATTACCGGTTATAAACCGCTGCCGTTTGAGTAAAACTCTGCAATAGCATTTTTCGTAAATACCTAAAAGTACCGGCCATGTATCAAGAATGGCAACACTCCCATCCGCTTCCAGAAGATGAAATTTTATCCGGCCTGAATAGCCTGACTGTTCCAAAAACGCCAGTAAAGTTATTATATTTACTGTACAGAACATATCATAGTCGAAATATAAAACAGGATAATCCTTCAAGCGGTTCTGCATAAAACTTCCTGGAGACTTTTGCAGATAGTCTTCTAACTCAACACCATAAGCCGCTGCCCTCAATCGATAAAATTCATCTGTAAATATTTCGATATGGACTTCTCCTTCGCACATAGCTTCGTTGAAAGGAAGAATTTCTTCCTGAGGAAGCAGCTCTCGTAGTGCATTTGCAGTCATTTCTCCGCTTGTAATATGCAGGATATTTTCAGTACAAACTGGTTTATTGTTCTGCATCTGTATCATTTACCCGCACCTTAAATATTTTATTATATTGCATCATTTTACGCACGTAGTCTATTATAAACTGTTTACAGCCGCCAGTCAATAATCATTGCTATTTATACTATTATGTTATTTAATTGACATTTCACCTGATTGGCAGTATTTTATAATTAGAAGTATCATAATTAAGGTTGCCTATTTTAAATTAGAGGAGGCTTATCTATGTCTGATTTTGTCCATGATTCTATTTTTAAAGATGCATTTTTGAGGGCATCTCACCATTATATAGATGCTCTAGAACTGCCGGACATCCATACGAGGCGCTCTTCTGATACGCAGGAGCTCGCTGATTCGGCTGCTTGCATAAACAATAGAATGCTGCAGAGTTTTGCTGCTGATTTAACCGAACAGCAAAGAAGTGATGTTTTGAATTCAACTTTATTGGCGCAGCTGGCGGCAGACAAAGCTTATCCTAAAGATGCAGCTGGCCGTTATGACGTTAAAGGCTGGTACAGTAAATTTTCAGAAGTACTGCTTAATTTAGGCTGGGTAAGCCAAAACACTGCTTTCTGGCAATATAAAATACACGGGGAAAGTTTTACAGCTGACAAGGCTATCTTGGAAATCATCAACGGCTTACTGCAAAACAACGCCCTGCTTTTAGCGCAAGCTACTATTAACGCTTTAAAAAATTTGCCTGAAAATGATTCTAAACTTACTCTGTTTAAATTCAATACCTGTTCTGATCAAATGGGTAATATCAGCCTTGGAGTCTGTACTCAAAAAAACGGCTTGATTGAATATAATTTTGCTGCACTTTACTTGGAAACAAAAAAGAACTTTAAACAGATTTTATTCATTGATTTTTCAACGTCTGATTTCAAGTTGTTTGCCGGTACTAATACCATAACTCTTAATCCAGATGTTTACAGCATCGTGCGCGAGCAGGTAGTACAAAAATTACAGGACAGAGTCAATTCTTATCTGGTGGGTCTGGACATTTAAAAACTGGGTACAACATTGTACCCAGTTTTATTATTGATTTTGATATTTTATGTATTCCAAGGTATTAAGTTGTTCCTTAAACATATACATAAAATTTTGCCAGCCTCTGATTCCAGCAAAGAATATATTTTTTGACTTTATTTTACTCGATGGCATGGAAAAATTTAAATATATTGTTCTGTCCAAATCTCCCAAACCTATTCTTTCACGTTCTGTACCGAGCAGTAATTGATAATTATCAGCTTTTAATTTGTCGATAGAAATATTTTCATTCCATATATGGTAGTTTCTTTTTTCATCAATTATTTCACTTTCATCGGTCTTTATATAATATTCTTGAGCTGAAATAATATCATATCCACTATTTTCTATAGCCTGACGTAAGCTATCAGCGATAGAATATGGAGTTGTCATGATTATACGCTGCAAACTATAATCTAAAAAATTATGTTTTAATAAAAAACATTCATCAAAAATATCCTTTTCTGCTAAGGATATTTCATTTTTTAGTTCTTCTAACTGCGGCGGCCAATCAATAGCTTCACCAATATGCTGTAACCATTGAAGTGTATTATTAAATCCATATGGCCAGGTAAGCAGCAGATATTTTTGCCCCAATTCCATTTCTAAATATGAAGCAATTTCATGTCCAAGTTCTGGAATAAGAACAACATTTAGCGCAGCTTCCGGTAATCTTTTAATATCAGCTAGTTCTAATCCATCACTACCCAAAGAGACACCTATGTCATAACCAGCTAACAGCAATATTCTTTTTATCTCTTCAAGATCGCCCCGCCAATGAGGCATGCAAGTACAAATTCCAAGAAGATTAACCTTGTTATTTTTTTGAGTTGTTTTTTTTAAATTAGTTTGTTTAAGAAGCTCAAGCATCGCTTGCTGATAACCATGCGTAAAGCTGCCTGTAAGTCCACCCGCTTCAATACTTAGAACTGGGCAGTCCACTTTATTTTTTTTACATATCCCCAAAATATCGTCACCAATCAAACTCATTGAACAGCTGGTCAAAATTGCCAGGAGCTTTGGCATTCTATTTGCTATGGCTTCAACAATACTGGCTGATAAAGATTCTTCTATCCCATAAAGAATATCTTTTTGTCTCGCTTCAGAACAAAATAGCCTTTCCTGATAATCTTTGACAGCATTCATTAACTCGCGTTCACCAATTACTGCACACCAGCGTGGACTGTTAAAAATAACTTGTATGCCTTTAATGCTTAATAAAGCAGCAGCTGCTCCAATCATTTGACAATATCCTGTGCAGGGGCGCATATTTCCCAATCTATTCATTCATCAGACTCCTGTTTTCCTGGAACAAGATATTTAATCTTTCCAGTAATCTTATCGTTCCGCCAATGCCGATGCGCTTTCTTTTTATGCAGTACTGCCTTTGAAAAAATCCACGATAATCAGTGGTAATGACTACACTATCTGTAAAACTGAGTATTGATGCTTCCTTTTCATAAATTATTTTTACATCCAGTCTATGTTTCGCAAAAAAAATTTTATATTCTTCACATTCCTTAACTGTAAGTTCTTCCAATAAGATAATATATTTTATTTTTATTCCAACATCTTGCAACAAATGAAGGAATTCCATTGGATTCCAAAATTTTATAGAATGGCTGATCGCAAGAATACAGTTTTTACCAGATAAATAAACTCTCAATTCATTAATTTTTTTCTCTAAACGCCGAATTTCAGATAAAATAGCATAATCAGCGGTTTCCTGCATATTTAGTTTTTCACCAAGTTCCCGCAAATACACCAGAGTTTCATTTATTGTCAGAGGCAATCTAGATTCAATGGCTGGAATTTTCAGCTTTGCAGCAAAACTTTCCGCAAATTTTTTATATTCTTCCAGTTTACTGCTAATAATAGCATTTATCCCAACTATTCCTGCACTACCAATAGTTTTTATCTCTTTTAGTGTCATATTGGCTGGTGGCAACATAATCGTATCAATATTAAAATAATTGTAAAGTCGCTTAATTTCCTCTATATCCTGCGGCAGAAAATACAATTTATTGATTCCAAAAATTAACGCACTTTTATTATTTTTTCGTATATTATTATCTGCAAATTTTTCGTACAAAAATTTTGTCGTCAGTAATATCCCTTCCTGTTGTTGATTGCTCATAAATCCAGCTCCAGGAATATGAATTACGGGAATTCCCGATAAAGCTTCTGTATTTGTGCAAACAGATTGAACATCGTCACCTATAACTCCAGCTACACAACCAGAAATAACTATAATACACTCTGGATTTTTTTCTTTTATTATCTCTTCCAGTGTATTTTTCAGTAATTTCTCTCCACCAAAAATAGTTTCTTTATCAGAAATTCCCGTTACAAAAAGATTGTCATTAAGTGCAGGCAATTTTTTATGGTAGCGTAAAGCGATGCGCCTCCAACTATCAAGCAGTGCATTATAAACTATGTGAGAACATGACTTAGGTGCATGTAGAACGACAACTATACCCTTATTAAACGCTACGGACATATAAATATCATTTAAATTACAATGGATAACTTTCTTTCTATTCGTTTTTTTTATCATAATTATACCTGTATCAGTTATTTATTTGGTCAAAATACTCTGGATATGTTTTTTGTGCGATATCACAAATTGCATCACCAATATATTGAGATGCCGCATACCTGTAGCGGTCTTTGATGATTATGATATTTTTGTTTTTGATGGCTTTGATGCTTTGCAGTGCCGGATCATCAAGGACTTCTTTTCTAAAAAGTTCTGAATCTCCTTCCTGTGTGGAACTGTAATCAGAAAACATAAGTATATCTGGATCAACTTCAACTATTTTTTCTTTACTTAGATGTTCTCCTCGAACCAGCCCAGCCAGTGCCGCACCATTGGTGACGCCCGCACTTATACAAATATCATGGAACAATCCTTCTGCACTGCCAAAAACCCCCAACAGTGAATAGGCCATCAAATTTTTTTTTTCTGATTTTGGTATTTGCCCAATTACTTTTTTAACTGTTTCTGTTTTGTTATCTAATTCATTAATAATTTTCCCACCCTGTTGCTTTTCGCCAACAGCTGCAGCCAGATTGATGATTCTGCTGCGTACCATTTTTACTGTAGTTGGTACTTTGGTTATATAGACCTTCAGTCCAACATCTTTTAGCGATTGAATAAAAGCTGCATTAGAATTTTCCTGTACTATAACAAGATCCGGCTTTAAACTGAGTATTTTTTCTGTGCTTGCTTTTTGAGGCAATTTTACAGAAATATGCGCAGCTTTATCAGCAATTAATGATATTTTAGTATCCGCATCCGGCTCTGAAATCGCGACGATTCGGTTCAATGGTACCAGATCAACAAGTATTTCTTCAATACTCAGGGTAGTAGCATAGATACGTGTTGGCTTTTTGTTAAATTCCAGTACATTGCCTTTATCATCCGTTACCTGATAGTATTCACCTGGGAAAGCGCCGGATGGTACTTCAGTGTCTTTAACGACGCCGCAGCCAGTAAGCGTTGCTGTTATTAAAACCATTATTAGAATAATACTGCGCATTTTCTTCTCCTATAAAACTGCAATTTCAAATTTAGAACAAAACTTTATAACCAATTTCAAAATTCCTACCCAAGGAAATATAGCGTGAAGAAACATGGGAAGTAATATCTCTTCTATTTAATAGGTTATCTACATTTAAAAAGATTTCATGGTTTTTAGTTGGTTTATAAACAGCATTTAAGCTTGTATAGAAGTATGGTTTTATCTTTTCCTGATATTTTTGCAAAACACGATCTGCCATAAAGCTTCCATTTAGACTTACATTAAATTTATCCTGCTGATAATTTAGTCCGCCGTTTAACAACCATCTACCGTAATTTCTTTTCCACTTACCATTATCTTCATCTGCAGATTTATATTTAGGATTACTGTAAGATACGCCCCAATTACTACTGAATCCATTTTTACCAGTTATTTCACAATTAATTTCAATTCCCATATTTTTTGTATCCTCATTTACTGCATATGTTTCTCCTGTTGCTGCGTCAGTAGCACCAGTAATAAAATCTTTTACATCACTTTTAAACAGCGCTAACTTCCAGGAATGAATACCAGAAATATATTTTAAACCAGTTTCATAATGCATACCAACTTCCGGTCTGATTTGTGTATTTTTTATTATCTGATCTTTACCATACATATCAGTCAATGTTGGCAGTGTAAAAGATTTACCTACACTGGCATAAGCACTTAAATCATCTGTCATTTTATGTAAATACTGAATCTGTGGCGTAAATTCACTGTAATTAGTACCATCTGGACTACTGCCTGTCCATGTTTCTCTCGCTCCAAGGATCAGATTATTTTTTTTATCAAATTTGTGATCTACCTGTGCAAAAACAGAATATACATTTCTGTCATAGTCATACTCTAGTTTAGGTTGTTTTTTATAGGCAGGATCATAGAAGTTATAATAATTATAACCTTCGTTGTACATTTTTACCCCAACAAGTACTGTATCATTTTTAGTTTCAAATTCTTTCGTTACATCTAAACCCATTACCTTATCATCATTTCCATAGAAATATGCATCTTTAAAAATTATATTATTTTTCCAATAATGATATTTGGTATCAGAACTGGATTTATGATAAAAAGCATTAGCATTCCAGCCGTCTTTATGATAACTTAGTACAAATTTATATTCTTCTTTATCTAAGAATCTTTTATCAGTTGGCAAGCCAGTACTTGTTTGATTATAGCTTCTTTTATAATCATAATTATTGTAATCGGCAGTAACTCTCCACGCATCATCAAATTTATAATTCATAGACAGGATAGTTTTTTCACCGCCTAAAAAATTAAAATATTTATCACCTTCTGAAGTATGGTATATATTACCTTTTTTATTCCAGCTGGCACCAATCCCTAATTTACCTGCTTGTAAAGATGTCGCATATTTTTGTACTCCATAATTACCTACTGTTGCTGAGACACTATTAGTTCTTTTATTTTTTGTAATAATGTTTATAACACCACCAGTTGCATCACTGCCATAAAGCACGGCACCACCACCACGTACTACTTCAATACGCTCTACATCTGCAATATTTATTCTGTCAAGATCATAATAACCGGTTCTTACATTTAATGGTATTCCATCAACTAATACCATGGTACCACGCCGCTTACCTCTAATCAAAAATTCACCGCCGCCATCTCCTGCTGTTTCTGATTTATAGACGATACCAGTCGCATATTTTAAAGCTCCCTCAACAGTTGTTGCACCTGTAGCTTCAAGTTGTTTGCTGGTATATATGCTTGTCGTTGCCGGCACATCTAAATCTCTTTTTTCAGTTCTTGTTGCTGTTACTATCATTGGATCAAGTGTAAAAACCTGTTCCGGTTCTTCTGCATACACTGATGTGCCCCCCCAGATGACACTGCCAGTTATCAATGCGATCATCAGGGTATTTTTTTCTAAGCTTTGCTTCATCAAATTCAACTTCCTTTCAAATTTTAATTCATTGTCACCCTTCTCTAAATATAGTCGTAAAATAGAAACTCCTCCTTCTCTGAAAACAGATAAGGAGGATACAGACAAAATTTACTGTCATATCTTCCCTATACTGTCTCTCGCAGGCATAGAGTTGCTGGTAAATTCTGACTCAAGCAGTTTTAATCACTGCTAATACAGCGGCGGGACCGTGTTAGATTCTCACTAACTTTTACTCGTTATAGATTACCAGTATTTAATATTAAATTTATTTCACTACTATATGTGATATAATACTATGTATAGTCATTAGACAGTCAAGAGGTTGGTGAAAATTTATGGAAAAAAATAAAAAAAAATTATTTACAACAGGAGAACTGGCTTCCTTGTGTAATATTCATCGCAAAACCTTACTTTTTTATGACAGGCTTGGCCTGATCAAACCAGAGTTTATTGATGATAACGGTTACCGTTATTATGCCCGACGACAATTCTTTTCCTTAGAGATCATCTTGGCGTTACGAAAATTAGATATATCTTTACCGGAAATTGGTGAGTATCTTAATAATAAATCTACATCCAATTACAAAGACTTACTTGCCAAACATGCCAATATATTAGATCAGCTTTTGCTTAATCTTCAAAAAATGCGCAGTGAGCTTAGTGACAGAATCAACTTCTTAGAAAACACTGAAGCTTTACCTGTAGAATCGGTTCATTTAACAGCAGAAGCCGAAGAATATCTTTTTTTAAGCGATCCTGTTCCGCAGAATGCTGATTTAAAAATCAGAACAAAAATCTCGGCTCAGCATTTATCAACCTTGGCTGATTATGTTACTTTTAACAATCATGTTTCGGGTTATATACTTGATAAGACTGCTTTTATAGCTGGTAAACGGCCCCATACCAAGTATTTTTACCAATCATTTTCTCATCCTTTTGATTCACCTTACTTTTTTCTTAAAGCTGCAGGATCATATGCAACAATTTACTTTGAAGGTATTTATTGTTCGTACGGCAAACCATATGTCACTATGCTTTACCAGTATTTACAGGATAATAACCTGCAGGCGGTCAGCGATCTTTATATGACTTCAATCATAAATCACTGGGTTACCAATGATAATGGCAGCTATTTAAACAAACTTTCAGTAAAAGTCAAAAAATAACAGTAGAATTTAAAATTCTACTGTTATTTTTATCTTTTTTATTCTTTAACTATTGCCGCACCCTGTTCAGTAAAGTTGATTATTGAACCACCCGGCAATTCAATTTCTACACCATTGTCTTTCCATTTTAAAGGCTCTTTTACTGTACAGTTTGTTACTTCACCGTCTGGAGTAAAGCTGACTATGCTTTTTCCTTTAAATTCAACAAAACCTGCATTCTCCATATCTACGGCATTATTTTGCCAGCCAACAGGCCGCAGTTTAGTATCTTCTGCCAAAGTCCCCTTTTTTACTGCACCGTCATTATAAAAATCAAGGATAGTGCCGCTTTTAAAGGCTATAAACCCATATTTTTCTGAACCAAGGCCAACTGTTGTTTCATCAGCTATAGTGCCATTAAGTACCGTTCCCTGTTCGCTGAAGGTCACAGCCGTACCGCCTTTATAACGGATATGCCCATAACTGGAAAGTGCTATATTGTAGGTACTGTTATTGTTCCAATATCTGTAATAACGCGGGAAAAACGGGCTGCGGTTAGTATATGCAGAAACAAAATAATAATCGTTAATAATACGCTGCCACCCTTGTGGGCGCAAATAGGTATCACTTGCCAGTACACCGCTGATAACAGCTCCATTATCATTAAGACTGGCCGTTGTACCTTTTTTAAACTTTATCTGGTCTCCTACAGTCCAGCCCTGAGGATAAAGCTCTTCACTTTTTGTAAGAGTTTTACTGGTTGGAGCTGCAAATACACTGCTGCATAAAGCACACAGGCTTATGACTACTGCTGTTTTTGCCAAAATACTTTTTGTTTGCATTTTGATCAGTCCTTTCTATATTTTTCAATTTATAATTTAGCACTTTCAGCTCATTAATTCCATTTAGCTTAATTAAAAAAAATCTAAGTAAAATTTTTCTTTAATTTTGTAGTTATTAAAAGCGATATACTAGTAGTTTTTATTATCTATATTGTAACATGATTTATTTATGTATATCTCAAATTTTTTGAAAAAAATGCCCCCACATTATTATGCAGGGGCCTGAATCAAAGCAGTTTACGCCATGTCTCAAAACGTAAGTACCCGATTCAAAAAAGGAGAAGGTATTATAAGTCTATATCTGAAGGATAAGATTTGCTTAATTTATGCACTAACCGGGAAAAACGGCCAGACAATAGGTATAACAATAATGGAAACAATAAGACAAACAGCAACAAGTCCGGTACCTGCCTTTAAGTAGTCCATAAATTTATAGCCGCCAGGGCCAAGTACCAAAGTATTGGGCGGTGTTCCTACCGGAGATGCAAAAGCACAGGAAGACGCAATCAAAATAGCCATCAGTACAGCTTTGGGAGACGCCCCCATTTGGGCAGAAAGCGCAATACCAACAGGACATAACAGGGCTTTAGATGCTGTATTGGACATGAACTGCGTAAGTACAACAGCAAGCCCAAACAAAACGGCAGTTACCATATATGGAGAAGGATCACCACCAAGCATTTTTACCGTAGCTTCAGCGATAAGTTTACCTGCGCCGCTGGTATTCATAGCTGTCGCCACCGGAATCATACCTGCAAAAAGAAAGATGGTGACCCAGTCAATGGAATTGTAGGCTTGTTTTTCGGTAAGGCAGCCTGTAAGTACCGCAATTACAGCACCAACAACCGCAGCAATTTCCAAGGGCACGATACCAGTTGCCATGCTGCCGATAACACCAACCATAATAATTCCGCAAATAATCTGTTTTTGGGTACTGGTTTCATTTTCCAGAATTTCTTCGTCTATTTCAAGATTAAGTGTACCACTATCTTCAGGCAACAAGTATTTACCAATAAACATCATATAAACTATGCCGGCGATTGTAATAGGGATACCGATCCAGGCATACTCAAAAAAACCAAATTGCAGCTCAGGCATACCTGCTGCTTTTAAAGCTACATTTGCCAGAATATTTGGCGGTGTGCCAATAAGAGTGATCGTACCGCCAAGTCCGGCTGCAAATGCCAAAGGCATCAATTCACGCGAAGCAGAAATTTTGGCATTAGCACAAATCCCCATAACAACAGGAATCAGGCAGGCAGTTGTACCAGTATTAGAAAGCACTGCCGACATAAGCGCAGCAATGATCATAATGCCAAACATAAGGCTATTTTCACCTTTGCCAAACATCCGTACAACGCCGCCGCCAATTTTTTGGGCCAGCCCTGTATAAAACATTGCTGCGCCAACTACAAACATGCCGCCAAAAAGAACTACCGTAGAATCAGCCAGCCCCAAAAAAATCTGATTTTCAGGAACAAGTCCCAAAGCGCAGCAGGCAACGGATGCTCCAATTGCTGTCATAGCAAGGGGAATCATTTCTGTTACAAATAAAAGTGCAACGATCGCTAATAAGATTAAACATTTGATTGCGGGTGTCATTCTTTTCCCTCCTAGTTTTCTTTAAACAGATTGACATATTGAAACGTGTTTAAAAACAGTCTTCCATCTTCACCCCGATGCGGAAAAACACTACTGGACGCTTGCCTGTTTTGAATAGCCCTGTGATAGTATTTTTTATCAACTTGTTTGAGGAACTCTTTTATTTTTGATATTTCTTCACTGTTTTCACTTGGCATTTTCACTATCCTCCTTCCAGCCTTTTTCAAGAGTGCCTTTCACTGAAAAAGAGTATATAATAAATTCCTAAATAATAAAAATACCTATTATTCATTAAAGTTATGCTAAATTTGCATATCGAAAAAATGATAATAAAAATCAAAACAGACCCGAAATATCAGGTCTGTTTTGATAGATAACAGCTTTCCAGTACTGTAAACATCATTATTAGATAATATCAAAGTAAAATGGTTTTGATATAGTTTCGGTAGAATTCACTTTCAAAAACCTTACAGTAATTTACCAGCACTTCTAAAACACTGCCGCAGCTCATTCTCTTTTAAGAGCCTTCAATGCTTCAGCCGGAAGTTCACAGCCTTGTACACGACGGATAAAACCATAGCCGCGTTCGCCGCAATGCGGAAAAACCTTCGCTGCCATTTGGCGTTGTTTACGCAGATGGCTGAACAGGAATCCTTCACCCTCGTTGTTAAATTTCACGGAATTATTGGCCATTGTTGCTTCTGTCATCAAAATCACTCCTTAAAAATATTCTTTATAGGTGCTGATAATTTTTACTGCTTGCGACACCTAAAGTATACCCCAGAGAGTAAAATAATAAAAATACCTATTAGGAATTTAAGTTATAACATTTAGGAAAAACTAATAATTATCTTTACGAACAAATAATATTTTATATTGACACAAAATAATGGAACGATTAAAATAAGAAACAGCTGAAACTTCATATTGTTAAAACAATCAGGTCAAAGTCATTTTATGACACGGTCCCGCCACTGTAAAGTCAGTATAGCCAGATTGTTTATCTTTTGCTGCGAGTGACAGGAAAAAAAGATCATAACATTGACTTGTTTATTTTCTTTACGTCCGTGCAGGGCGTTTTTTTATTATCAGGAGGTTATTGAAATGGAATTAGAAAGCTACAGAAATTTTCTGGCTATCATTGAAGCAGGAAGTTTTACAGGTGCTGCCGAATGTGTGCATGTTGCACAGCCAGCACTTAGTAAACAATTAAAAACACTTGAAAATTTCTTTGGTGCCAAGCTTATTATTACAACGCGCGGCAGCCGCCAGCTTATTTTAACAGAAGCTGGCCGGATCTTATATCAGAAGGCCAAATATATCTGCTCTTTGGAGGATCTGGCAAGAAATGAAATCGATAATATTATCGGCGGAGCTGTGGGAACTTTGCGTATAAGCGCCGCAAATTCGCGGTCTTCCCTGTTTATCAGTACATCGCTAAAAGACTTTTGCCAGCTGTATCCAAAGGTTACTTATGAAATTTATGAGGGAGGAATTGCCGAACAGGCGCAACAGCTTCTAAACGGCATTACCGAGCTTGGAATTTTAAGCGTTCCGATCACACACGAAGACAGTTTTGAGGTTCTTTTTCAACGTCGTGAAGAATTATCAGCCGTTTTTCATAAAGAAGCCGTGTGGCTCGACAATACCACATCCGATATTACTCTGAAAGAATTATCTGAAATGCCGCTGAGTGTCTCTGCCGGCTGCTGCGATTTATTAAAAAAATGTTGCGCGGAAAATGCCTTATCTCCACAAATACTCAGCGTTAGTACCACCCGCAATACTGCACTGCAATGGGCTTACGAAAAAACCGCCGTTGCCGTAGTACCTATCGAACCGGGCGAATTTTTAGGTTCTGATCTGGTAACAAAAAGAATATCTGATACAACCATTGATCTTTTCAAAACTGTAGTTAAAGTTAAAGATAGGCCCTTGTCAGTTATTGCTCAGAAATTTTTAAAATTTTATTCTCAAAAACGCAATTCACAGCAGGTATGCGATTTGAAGAAACTTCTCAGTAGTGGAAATTTGTAAAATAAAAATGAGGCCGTATTGATACGGCCTCATTTTTATTTTACTTTTTTATTTTCTTCTTTAAATGCTGCTTCCTGCCACAAATACCACACTCCCAAAGAACGCCATGGACGCCATGTTTCTGTAAGAGTCATTATTTGACCGCGTTTTGGGATATCATTTAATCCCTTCAATTCTTTCAGCTCTTTTTTAAAAATAAAATCTGCTGATGGCACCACGTCTGTACGGCACAAGGCAAGCAATAAAAACATTTCAATAGTCCATTGCCCCAAGCCGCGAATCTGAACAAGCTGCTTGGTTATTTCAGTGTCAGTCATTCCAGAAAAATTTTCTATAGTGACCTTACCTGCAACAACTGCTTCAGCAAAGCTTTTCAAATATTCGGCTTTCTGTTTCACAAGTCCCTGTTCACATAAATCCTCCATCGAGGCATCCAGTACTGCCTGCGGCTGCAGCGGATTTCCCAAAAACTTGCCTAAATTTTTTAATAACTGCAAACTTACATCCGGCGGCAGCTGCTGTGAAACAATACCTGTCACTAACGTCCCGAAATACTTCTCCTGCGGCTCGGGTTTCAATTCACACACAGGAAACCTATCGATCAATGGGATCAGCTCAGACGCATGTTCACGCAGATATTCGGCTCCTGCAGCCCAATCTGGGGTTTTGAGCATGATACATCCTCCTTATTTACTTTGATGACTCAACGAAACAGTACTATCGTTGATATTACTTATGATTATACGCTAAAACGGTTATTTTGCAAAGCCGCTGAAAAGTAATTTAGTAATTTCACAGAAAATCCTTGCATCATTCATGGTTTTATGGTATTATTTATATCTGTCAGGACTACTGACAAATGGCCCGGTGGTTCAGTTGGTTAGAATGCCGCCCTGTCACGGCGGAGGTCGTGGGTTCGAGTCCCATCCGGGTCGCCATTTGCGGAAATAGCTCAGTGGTAGAGCACCTCCTTGCCAAGGAGGGGGTCGCGAGTTCGAATCTCGTTTTCCGCTCCATTTTAGGGGTATAGCTCAACTGGTAGAGTAGCGGTCTCCAAAACCGTTGGTTGTGGGTTCGATTCCTACTGCCCCTGCCACGCAAAAGTAAGCTGCAGACGATGTCTGCAGCTTTTTTATTTTAGACATGTTAAAATAAAACCAAGGGAAGTCAGCTGTAATGCCTGGCTTCCCTTGGTTATTACTTATAAAAAAGGACTGTCCTTACTTTGATAGTCTATTTTATATTTCTCCCTATCTCCTTTAATAACAGCTAACAATGCCTGGCCTTCACTGCCATATTCACCTGCCTGCTCTTTCACTTCATTTTGCAGATCAAGCATCCACGGCACCAAAGGCGGCATCCACCTTAGCAAACAGGCAGCCAAATCTTCAAGGCTGTCGCCTTCTAAAATATGGTCTCTGATTACAACATACATCTTCTCTACCCCTTTCACACACAGCTTCTATTATAACAAAAATCACATAAAAATAAAGGCCGATTGCTTGATTATCAGCAATCGGCCTTTATTTTTATACTATCAACACTTTAGAAGCTATTTACCGGTGCGGCCGCGTTTATTAAAAGGCTTGCCTTCTTTACAAAGTGGGCAGTCCTCTTCTTTAAAGGTTGGTACATCAAGATGCAGTAAAGCTTCAGTACGAATACCAAAATCGACCTTGCCGCCGCTGCGGTCAACTAAAAGTCCGATACCGACCGGAACGCCGCCATGTTCTTTAACAACATCCAGAACTTCCATAACACTGCCGCCAGTTGTAACGATATCTTCAACGATCAGGACGCGAGTTCCTTTTGGAATCTCAAAGCCGCGTTTTAAAGTCATTTTACCATTTTCGCGTTCGGTAAAAATAGCACGGGTATCAAGCGCTTTACCAACTTCGTGCGCCAGCAGGATACCGCCTGTCATTGGGCCTACTACCAATTCTACATTATCGGCAGCATAACGTTCAGCTAACTCCTGACAAAGCTTTTCTGTGTATTTAGGATGCTGCAGCACATTGAATTTTTCTACATACATAGGGCTGTGCAAACCACTGGTCAACAAAAAATGTCCGTGAAGCACGGCTTCAGTTTCTTCTAAAAGCTGCATTACTTCTTTTTCTTGCAACATATCAAACACCTCTGATTTCTGCTACGATGCTTTGTGCCGCAGCAATTTTATCTTCTGCTTTAGTAATAGGACGCCCTACTACGATATGGCTGGAACCATTTTTAAATGCTCCGGCAGGAGTAGCGATACGGCTTTGGTCATCTATAGACGCACCAGCCGGACGTACACCGGGCGTAACGATCAAAAACTCGGGACCACAGGCACTTCGAATACCTGCAGCTTCCTGTGGCGAGGCAACGACACCATCCATGCCAGCTTCCTGTGCCAGCTTTGCCAAAGCAATAACCTGCTCTGCAATAGTGTTCTTATAATTAAGATCACCAAACTGCTCATCATCCATACTGGTCAAAATAGTAACAGCAATCAGTTTCGGCGCCGGGCGTCCCAATTTTGCAGCAGCTTCACGCACAGATTTAACAGCTGCCTGCATCATCTTTTTACCGCCTACGGCATGTACATTCATCATATCTGCACCTAAACCAGTAAGAACCGCCAAAGCACCTGCAACGGTATTGGGAATGTCCTGTAATTTTAAGTCAAGAAACACCTGCTTATTATGACCTTTGAGGAAGCGTATCATTTCACTTCCCGCAGCATAATAAAGCTCCATACCAACCTTATAATGGCTGACATTATCTCCTAATTCCAATACTACTGCTTTAGCCTGTTCCATTGTGGGGAAATCCAAAGCTACGATCAAACGATCGTCATGATTCATCCTGCCACCCCCTTAACGTTTTACAGCGCGTTTCAGATGGATCTTACCTTCTGGCAACGCCAAACCGATCATATCTTTAAGTTTTTTAATGCCATGCTTATCCATATATTCCAAAATACCATGTGAAATAGTTTCTGCAATACAAGGATTGGTAAAATTAACAGTTCCTACAGCAACTGCGCTGGCACCTGCCAGAAAAAATTCTATCGCATCTTCTGCTGTCATAATGCCGCCCATACCGATAATAGGCACATGTACGTTCTGAGCAACCTGATAACACATCCGCACTGCAACAGGACGTACAGCCGGACCGCTAAGTCCGCCGATAACATTGCCTAAAACCGGCTTTTGCCTGTCAATATCTATTTTCATACCAATCAAGGTGTTGATCAGTGAAATAGCGTCAGTTCCCGCCGCTTCTACAGCCTGGGCCATGGCTACGATATCGGTCACGTTTGGTGAAAGCTTGGTAATCACCATTTTAGACGTATTGCTTTTTACCGCTTTAACTACTTCAGCTGCACTGTCAGGGCAGGTACCAAAAACCAGGCCTCCTTCTTTGACATTTGGGCAGGAAATATTTATTTCTAAAGCGTCAACGCCTTCTACATCCAGTTTTTTGGCAACCTTGCCGTAATCTTCATAGGAATGGGCATAAATATTAACTATTACCGGTACGTCATACTGACGCAGTTGCGGCAACGTTGTTTCCAAAAAATAATCCACACCAGGATTTTCAAGTCCGATACTGTTGAGCATCCCTGACGGAGTTTCAACAGCACGCTGTCCCTTATTCCCCGGCTGCGGTTCTAAGGAGGTACCTTTAACAGTAACAGCCCCTACTTTTTCAAGATCAAGAAAGTCGGTAAATTCCAGTCCAAAGCCAAAAGTACCGGAAGCTGTGGTAATCGGTGTTTTCATTTTCAAGCCGGCAATATTTGTCGCCAACCGTCCATCATACAATGCTTTTACCATTCGCCCACCTCCTCGGCCCAAAATACCGGGCCGTCGGTACAAACCTTAAGCCGCTTGCCTATACCACTGCACGAACAGGACAAGCAAGCGCCAAGACCGCAGGCCATATACTTTTCCAAAGAAACCTGACATTTTATATTTTTTTCGGCAGCAACTTCAGCTACAGCTTTCATCATCGGCACAGGCCCGCAGACATAGACGCAGTCATATTTACCGCTGTCTAAAAGCTGCGGCAAAAGAGCAATTACTGTCCCCTGCACACCACAACTGCCGTCATCTGTCGTAATATGGATATTTTGGCAAATATCTTCGTACAAATCTGTCCAAAACAGTTCTTCTTCCGAACGCCCTCCCATCAAAATCTCTATGGGCTTGTTCTGCGCACAGAATCCTTCTGCCAAATACAGCAGCGGCGCCAGTCCCAGACCACCACCAACCAGCAATGGACGTTCAGCCTCCATAGCGAAGCCATGGCCTAAAGGACCTACGATACTCAGCTTATCTCCACTGCACACTTCTGCCAGAATATGAGTAGCCTCGCCAATAATGCGGTAGATCATAATGAAAGTACCATTATCCGCATTTACTCCGGCAACGCCAAAAGGACGGCGAAGCAACGGCGCCGTATTCTTGCAGACCTGCACATTCACGAATTGTCCCGGGACCGCCGTTTTGGCGATCTCGGGAGCATAAACTTCTATTAATTTTGTAGTAGCGTTTAAAACACGCTGACCAATAACAGTGGCGTTCGTAATAGTTTTTGGCACGGGCTTATCCCTCCCAGGCTAAATCCTGCAATGCAACGATGCTGACCACACGGCGGCGGCGCATTGCCGACATAACGTGCTGCAGTTCACGTGCTGTGTCCATAGAAGTCAGGCAGGCAATGGCATGCTCTACTGTAGAACGTCTGATTTTAAAGCCGTCACGCTCAGCATCACGACCATGGTTAGTTGTATTGATAACCATACTTATCCGGCCTTCTTTGATATCGTCAAGAATGTTGGGGCTGCCCTCGCTGACTTTAGTCGCTACGGTCACCTTAACACCCTTTTCTTTCAGATATTCCGCTGTACCTCCGGTAGCCATGATTTCATAGCCCAGATCGGCAAAACCGGCCGCAATTTCTGCCGCTTCAGGTTTATCCATATCAGCAACAGTGATCAGTATCGAGCCTTCATGCGGTACATTGATACCGGAAGCAATACATGCTTTATACAAAGCACGTGAGTACTGATAATCAACGCACATTACTTCGCCTGTAGATTTCATCTCAGGCCCTAATGTAATATCGACATTACTCATTTTATTGAATGAGAACACAGGGGCTTTAACTGCATAATAGTCCGGGAAGAAGCCCAAGCCTGGTTTATACCCCTGCTCACGCAGCGAATGACCCATAGCTGCTTTAGTTGCTACATTGATCATCGGCACGTTGGTGACCTTACTCAGGAAAGGAACTGTACGGGAAGAACGCGGATTTACTTCAATTACATAAACCTCATTATTCCGTACGATATACTGGATGTTGATCATACCTTTTACTTCCAGTCCAAGTGCCATACGGTTGGTATAATCAATGATAGTTTTGATAACTGACTCGGACAGATTACGCGGCGGATAAACAGCGATAGAATCGCCGGAATGCACACCTGCACGTTCGATATGCTCCATAATACCGGGAATCAGCACTTCATTACCGTCGCAGATAGCATCGACTTCGACCTCTGTACCCTGCAGATAATGATCGACCAGTACCGGATGTTCGCGTGAAGCCTTAACAGCACTGGACATATAATGTTTCAGTTCTTCATCATTATAAACTATTTCCATTGCGCGACCGCCCAAAACATAAGACGGACGAACCATAACCGGATATCCGACATCAGCTGCAGCTTTTAAAGCGCCTGCCGTATCAAAAACAGTATGCCCTTTCGGACGCGGAATATTGCAGTTTGTCAAAAGCTGTTCAAAACGTTCTCTATCTTCGGCTCTGTCAATACTGTCAACACTGGAGCCAAGTATTTTCACGCCTGCATCTGCAAGCGGTCCAGCCAGATTGATTGCCGTTTGGCCGCCAAACTGTACGATAACGCCTTCAGGCTGTTCTTTATCAAGAATATTCAAAACATCTTCTACTGTCAAAGGTTCAAAATACAGACGATCAGAAGTATCAAAGTCCGTACTTACAGTTTCCGGGTTATTGTTAATAATGATGGTTTCATATCCAAGCTCTTTCAGTGCCCATACGGAATGTACAGAGCAATAGTCAAACTCTACGCCTTGCCCGATACGGATCGGTCCGCTGCCTAAAACAGCAACCTTCTTTTTATCACTGACGCGCACTTCATCTTCAACAGCATAGGTAGAATAATAATAAGGTGTTTCAGCTTCAAACTCGGCAGCACAGGTATCAACCATTTTATAGGTTGGGATAATGCCCCAGTCCTTACGCATAGCACGTACTTCCATCATCTGTTTACCGATATATTCGCCAATAACCACATCGGCAAAGCCCATGCGTTTAGCTTTACGCATTATCTCCTTAGTCATCGGTTCAGTTTTTAAAACAGTTTCCATCTTGACGATATTCAATATTTTCTGCAGGAACCATCTGTCGATCATCGTGATCTCATGGATCTCTTCCAGACTTACGCCTCGACGAAGTGCTTCGGCAACAACAAAGATACGTTCATCATCGATCTTAGAAATGCGAGCACGAATTTCTTCATCACTCAGTTCTTTTAATTCCGGCATTTCCAGATGAGTCAAACCGATTTCCAAAGAACGGATCGCTTTCAGCATTGCTGCTTCCAGTGTGCGTTCGATAGCCATAACTTCGCCGGTAGCCTTCATTTGGGTGCCTAATGTACGGTCGGCTGTAACAAATTTATCAAAAGGCCAGCGCGGGAATTTCAGTACTACATAATCAATAGAAGGCTCGAAGCAGGCAGTTGTCTTTTTCGTTACAGCATTTTGAATCTCGTCCAGATTATAACCGATAGCTATTTTACTGGAAACCTTTGCGATCGGGTAACCGGTAGCTTTAGAAGCCAAAGCCGAAGAACGGCTGACACGCGGATTTACTTCGATTACATAATAACGTTCAGAATTGGGATCCAATGCCAGCTGCACATTACAGCCGCCGCGCACACCCAATTCACGTACTATATCAATAGAAGCCTGACGCAGCAGCTGTACTTCGCGATCGCTCAGAGTCTGCGCCGGAGCGGCAACGATAGAATCGCCGGTATGTACGCCTACAGGATCAAGATTTTCCATTGAGCAGACAGTGATGCAGTTATCAGCCGCGTCACGCAGCACTTCAAATTCAATCTCTTTCCAGCCCGCTACGCTGCGTTCAATCAATGCCTGACCAATAAGACTGTATTTCAAACCTTTATTAACGATTTCATCCAGTTCATCTTCACTTTCAGCGATACCGCCGCCGGTGCCGCCCAAAGTATATGCTGGCCGAACGATCAGAGGAAACCCGACTTTACGGGCAAATTCCTTCGCTGCCGCCATCGTTTCAACAATAGCGCTTTCCGGAATCGGCTGATTGATTTTTTCCATAGTTTCTTTGAAAAGCTCACGATCTTCTGCTCTCTTGATACTATAAATCTGAGTACCTAAAAGCTGCACGTTATATTCGCGCAGAATACCTTTTTCCTCCAGATCGATTGCAAGATTCAGGCCAACCTGACCACCCAAAGTTGCCAGCAAAGAATCAGGACGCTCGCGTTTAATAACACTTTCCAAAAATTCAACATTAACAGGCTCAATATAAACACGGTCGGCAATATGCACGTCCGTCATAATCGTAGCCGGGTTACTGTTGACAAGTACGACCTCCAGCCCTTCTTCTTTCAGAGAACGGCAGGCCTGAGTACCGGCATAGTCAAACTCAGCAGCTTGACCGATAATGATCGGGCCGGAACCGATAACAAGAACTTTTTTGATATTTTGCAGCTTTGGCATCAGTTTTGGCCTCCCATCATTTTTACAAAACGTTTAAATAAATATTCATGGCCGCCTGGTCCGGGGCTTGCCTCGGGATGATACTGAACTGCGAAAGAAGGATGGTCAAGATAACGCAAACCTTCAATCGTACCATCATTCAGTGAGATATTAGTTATTTCCACATTCAGACCGGCTAAAGATTTTTCGTCAACAGCATAACCATGGTTTTGTGAACTGATCAGAACCTTATTTTCCAAAAGGTCTTTAACCGGATGATTGACGCCACGATGCCCGAATTTCATTTTAAAGGTATCAGCACCATTAGCCAAAGCTAAAATTTGATGACCTAAGCAGATGCCGAAAATAGGCTTCTTGCCGATCAGCTTTTTAACTTCTTCAATGATCGGCTGTAAATCCTTCGGATCTCCGGGGCCATTAGCTAAGAAAATACCGTCCGGCCGTGCTGCCAAAATCTCCTCTGCTGTAGTATATGCAGGAAAAACCGTCAAATGGCAGTCAAAACTGGCCAGATATTCAAGAATATTTTGTTTGATACCAAAATCCATGACCGCAACATGATATTTGCCGTTGCCAAGCGTATAAATTTCAGGAGTTGTTACTGTAGCTACCTGATCATGTACTTCTGGTGTAGCCAGCAGCTTTTCCACTTCCTCCTGCGGCATTTCTGCCGGCACGATAACACCCTGCAGTACACCATAATTGCGAAGTTTACGGGTAATCGCACGCGTATCCACGCCTGTCAGTACAGGTACATCCTGTTCATCTAAAAACTGTTCCAGCGTTTTTTCGCAGCGCCAGTTGCTGGGATGATCACACAGTTCACTAATCACATATCCCTGAAAAAAAGATTTTCTCCCCTGATTAAAAAGATCGTTAGTACCATAATTTCCAACTAAAGGATAAGTCATAACAACAATCTGCCCGCAAAACGACGGATCAGTTAAGGTTTCCTGATAACCGCTCATACCGGTAGTGAAAACAACCTCACCTACCGCATTGCGTTTACCATACAGCTCGCCTTCATAAACACTGCCGTCTTTTAATACCAATTTACCTTTTCTTGCTATCGTTTGCATACTTCACCATCTCTCATTACGAATTTACCTGCTACCATCGTAGCTACGGCTTTGCCTTTACAATGTTTTCCTTGGAAAGGAGTTACCTTGCCGCGTGTATAAAATTTCGTATTATCAACAGTCCATTCTTTGTTAAGGTCGATAATAGTTACATCTGCCGGATAACCAACTTTTAAACTTCCAGCTTTTAGTGCAAAAATATTCGCAGGTTCTGTACTCATTTTACCAATAATTTCGTTAATTGTGAAGATGTTTGTATGATAAAGATCAGTTAAAACTACACCAACGGATGTTTCCAAACCCGTAAATCCGCAGGGAGCATAACGGAACTCAACGTCTTTTTCTTCAGGAGCATGCGGAGCGTGGTCAGTGACGATCGCATCTACCGTGCCATCTTTAACTGCAGCGCGCAAAGCCTCTACATGATCCATGCTGCGCAGCGGCGGCGAGACCCTGGTAGCACTGCTGTAAGTAGCACAGGCCTCGTCAGTTAAAGTCAGATGATGTACTGTAACTTCACAGGTCACATTGACACCTTTTTTCTTAAAGCCGCGAATGATATCAACAGCGCCTTTACTGGCAACATGCGCAATATGTACATGTGCGCCGGTATATTCGGCAATAAGACAGTCGCGGGCAACAGCAATATCTTCTGCTATTGCAGGTATACCGGGCACTCCGATACGTGCGGAAACAGCACCTTCATGCATGTAGCCTTCATGTCCCAGTTCCGGTTCGATAGCATGGGAAATCAAAACTTTATCAAAAGCACCTATATATTTGGCGGCAAGTGTAAACAGACGCGGACTGTTGACAAAGTGCCCGTCATCCGAGAACGCCATCGCGCCTTTTTCAGACATATCGATCATTTCAGCCAGCTCTTTACCTTCTTCGCCTTTGCTGATAGCACCGATAACCTCTACATTAACATAGCCTTCACGTGCAGCACGTTCCTTAATACCGGAAACAATGATAGAGTTATCAATAACGGGTTTGGTATTCGGCATGCAGGCGATAGTCGTAACACCGCCGGCTGCCGCAGCCATTGTACCTGTTACGATATCTTCCTTAGCTTCCAGGCCCGGTTCACGCAAATGTGTATGCACGTCAACCAAACCAGGCGCCACTATAAGCCCATCGGCATCATATACTTCATCGGCAGCAGCTTTAATCTCCGCCGCAACTTCTTTGACTACACCGTCTTCCACCAATAAATCCATAATGGCATCAATATTTTGGCTGGGATCGATGACACGACCGTTTTTAATCAATGTTTTCAATTTGCTTACCCCCCGTCAAAGTCAAGAATAAGAGTGCCATACGTACTGCTACACCATTTTGCACTTCATCACGAATAGCGGCGTTATCGCAGTAGCCGACCTCCCAGGAAATTTCCAGGCCGCGATTCATCGGCCCGGGATGCAGGACAGTAACATCGGGTTTTGCCAGCGCCAGACGCTTTTCATTCAAGCCAAAGATTCGTGCATATTCACGCGGAGACGGGAACAGTCCTTTTTTCTGACGTTCCAGCTGAATGCGCAGGACATCAATAACATCTGCACCTTCGATAGCATCTTCAACACGTTTGTGTACGGTTACGCCCAGACTTTCTATATCGTGAGGCAGCAAAGTCATTGGTCCGGCTACATGTACATCAGCCCCCATCTTAGTCCAGGCAGCGATATTAGTACGGGCAACGCGACTATACAGAACGTCACCTAAAATCGCCATTTTTAACCCCGTCAGATCTTTTCCCTGTTCACGAATGGTAAACATATCCAGAAGTCCCTGAGAAGGATGTGCATGCGCTCCGTCACCGGCGTTGATGATAACAGGATCAGCAACCTCCGCAGCATAAGCAGCGGCACCCTCGATCGGATGGCGCATAACGATTGCGTCACAAGCCATAGATTGTACAGTAAGAATAGTATCGCGCAGGCATTCACCTTTTACAACGCTGGAGCTGGCAGTAGTAATATTAACTACGTCAGCGCCAAGATATTTTCCAGCCAGCTCAAATGAGGTTCTTGTTCTGGTGCTTGGTTCATAAAAAAGGTTGATAATGGATTTTCCCCGCAGTGACGGCACCTTTTTGATATCACGTTTCATGATTTTCTTCATTTCTGCCGCAGTTTGCAGAATCATTTCATATTCCTCGATGGAAAGTGAATCCAGATCAAGGATATCTCTGCCACCCAGAGATACGTTTGCTTTTGCCATTGTCCTACCTCCTATTAATCACATAAAAAAGCCTTCTGTGCCTGCAAGATGGCAAAGAAGGCTTGTAGTACAAGTTACCTAAAAGTCTACCTTACAGTCTCACAGGACCGCTTTAAAGGTAATATTCTATTGGTAATATTTTACCATCCATTAAGTGGTACGTCAAACCAAAATCAAAATATTTTCCAGGAATTTTACTTCCCACGCATTACAGCAAACCTACAAATCTGCTTCTTGCAATATCTGCCGCTATCGTATAAGATAAACCCAGAATCTATTATTTGAAAGGAGGATTGCTTTATCAATCCTTTAAGAAATATCGATGCGGTCATGTCAGGTAGCAAAGGCTATTTGACAGGCAATCGCTAAAACAAAACAGCTTTTGCTGCCATCCCGGTAATTATAAATCTGGGAGGAAGCAATATGTGCTATCAAAACGGTAAAAAAATATTACCACCGCCACTTTTATCAGCTATTCAGGAATACATAGACTGTGAATATATCTATATCCCTCGTAAAACCAATAACAAACGCCCCTGGGGATCGACCAAAGGTACAAAACAACAAACTGCTGAACGTAATCAGGAAATATTCTGCCGTTATCTAAGTGGAATTCCTGTTACTGTTCTTGCCGAAGAATACTTTTTGTCATCTAAAACAATATACAGTATCATTGCTAAAAAGAAAATCTGATCCTTGAGAACGTCATTACCTGACGTTCTCTTTTTCTTTTCAGAAAAAAAATGCAGGAAGTAATTTTGTAAAACCTGTAATATAATAAACACAAAGACAGAGAAAGCAGGTGCTATAATGAAATATCCTAAAAGCGAACAATACGACAAGCAATTTCTGCTTGAAAATATGATGGGCCCTAATGCCTTAAAAATTTTAGAAGAACTTACAGAAGGAATAAAACTCACGTCAGATATGAAAATACTTGATTTGGGCTGCGGCAAAGGACTTACATCAATCTTTTTAGCAAAAGAATTCGGCGTACAAGTCTATGCAACTGACCTTTGGATAACAGCTGCAGAAAATTTTGAGCGCTTCAAAAAGCTCGGGCTTGAAGATCGCATCATACCAATCCATGCCAATGCCCTTGACCTTCCCTATGCTGAAAATTATTTTGATGCGGTGATCAGTGTCGATTCATATCATTATTTTGGCAATACACCTGAATTTATGGACACCAAACTAGCTCCTTATATCAAACCAAATGGTATCATTGCCTTAGCCTTCCCCGGCTTCAAAAAAGATTATCACAATAATCTGCCGTCCGAACTGCTCATTTCCTGGGGTGCTGAAGATCTTGATACCTTTCACAGCTGTAAGTGGTGGCACGAACTGCTTTCACAATCTCAAACGATCAATATCGAAAGCATCTCAGAGCTGAAGTGTATGGAGGAAGCCTGGCAGGACTGGCTGGAATGTGATGAGGAACATGCCATCAACGATAGAGCTTCAATGAATGCCGGTGCAGGGAAATATATGAATCTTATCGCCATCAAAGCTAAAAAACTCTAAATTCTATTTTTAATAAACAAACCCCGCTGTCTTAAAAGACAACGGGGTTTTTCTTAATTATTATTTCCAGTCAAGTTCTTCGACTTCTTTACGGCCGCGACCTGTTAAAGCGTCGAGCATAACACGCTGCTCTACTTGAGCAACTAATTTTTTGGTAAATTTAACAGTATCAGGATTTACGGAAATACTGTCGATACCGCTCTTAATGAGGAATTCACAGAATTCAGGATAAACGCTGGGAGCCTGACCACAGATAGAAACAGTTTTGCCTTCGCTGTGAGCAACCTCAATAAGGTGACGTACTGCACGGCGCACTGCCAGATTACGTTCATCATAGATATGGGAAACAGTATCATTATCACGGTCACAGCCAAGCACCAGCATGGTCAAATCGTTAGAACCGATAGAATAACCGTCTACATACTTATTGAACTGATCGGCCAGAATGATATTGGAAGGAATTTCAGCCATCAACCATACTTTAAAGTCCTTACCGCGCTCCAAGCCACATTCAGCCATAATCTTAACCACTTTTTCACATTCCTCTACATTACGGCAGAAAGGAATCATAACATTAAGGTTTTTCAGACCAAACTCTTCACGAACTTTCACTACAGCCTGGCATTCCAGTTTGAAAGCTTCGATGTATTTAGGATCATAATAACGTGAAGCACCGCGCCAGCCCAATAATGCTGAAGGTTCATAAGGTTCGAACTCATCGCCGCCTTTCAAATCACGATATTCACTGGATTTGAAATCGCTGAAACGCAGAGTAACCGGTCTGGGAGCCATTGCCTGACAAACCTGACGCATACCTTCTGCCAGCTGATCGACAACTTTTTCAGGATGTCCGGTTTTAATGAGATACAAAGGATGTTCATGGATATAAGTAGTCCAGATGAACTCTTCACGCATCAAACCGATACCATCACAGGGCAGACTGGAATATTTCTCAGCCAGTTCCGGATCGCCCAAATTCATATAAACTTTAGTGCCAGTCGGCGGGAAGTATTCAGCAACCGCTACAGCAGCGCCTGCCTGATTTTCTTTTTTAGCTTCTTCAATAATGCCTTCATAAACTACGCCATGAGTAGCATCAATAGTTACATCAATACCATCAGGAATAGTAACAGTAGCAGCTTCACCACGGCTCTTAGTACCAACGATACAGGGAATACCCAGCTCGCGGCTAACGATGGAAGCATGACAGGTCATTCCGCCGCTGTCAGTGACGATAGCTTTGGCTTTTTTCATTGCCGGTACCCAGTCAGGAGCGGTCATCTCAGTAACAAGGATCTCTCCTTCTTTAAATTCATCGATGCGGGAAGGATCAAGAATAACGTGTACGCGGCCAGAAACTTTACCCGGGCTTGCAGGCAAACCTTTCACGATAACTTTATGATCAGTAGTAGTCATAGATTTGCTTTCCTGCACTTTTGCTCCTCCTTCTTTATTGCGGCGGCTCCATACGGTTTCCGGACGGGCCTGCAGAATCCAGATTTTATTGGTACGTTCATCAACGCCCCATTCCATATCCATATAGCAGCCATAATGTTTTTCGATCTTTTTAGCATAATCAGCCAGTTCCAAAATCTGCTCGTCAGTCAAAGTCTGTACTTTGCGCAGTTCTTCAGGGACCTGCACTTCTTCACAGTCGCCGCCTTTTTTGCGTACAAGCATGATGTCCTGCTCATTTACGCAGCGGTCAATGATTTTGTGGTCATGTTTGGAAATAGTATAATTATCAGGAGTAACAGTACCCTGAACAACATATTCACCCAGTCCAAAGGCTGCCTCAATCAGGATATTATTGTCATCGCCAGTAGCAACGTTAACAGTAAACATAACACCGGAAGTTTTAGAGAAAACCATCATTTGTACAACGGCACTCAAAGCAACTTCTATATGATCAAAGCCTTGTTTTTCACGATAATAAACAGCACGGTCGGTAAAGCAGGAAGCGTAGCATTCCTTTACCTTTGCGATAATGGTTTCAGCACCCTGTACGTTCAGATAGGTATCCTGCTGACCAGCAAAGCTTGCATCCGGTAAATCTTCAGCTGTAGCGCTGGAACGAACGGCGACATAGGGATTCTCTTCGCCGACTCTTTTACCAAGTTCAACATAAGCAGCGCCAATAGCGTCCTGCAGATCCTGAGGCATTTTCTCAGCCATGATGGCATCACGCAGACGAGCGCTGACATCACGCAGTAAAGCGCTGTTTTCAACGTCAGTCAATTCAGACAAAATAGAGCGCATCTTTTCTTCAAGACCGCTTTCTTTAATGAAGTATCTATAAGCGTAAGCCGTAGTAGCAAAACCGTAAGGAACGGGAACATCTGTCTTAGCAGTCATTTCACCGAGGGAAGAGGATTTGCCGCCAACGATATCAACGTCTTTTCTTTCTAATTGCTCAAACCAGAGAAGAAACTGTTCTTCTTTTTTCATGATTGTAGCACTCCTTTATATTATACTTTTTGGGCTGCGCCCTTAATATAGTGTATACTATATCATATTTGTACACCACATTCAAGGACTTTTTTCATCACTTTTTAACTTTTTGTGTTAAATTTTACAAAATGTGCTTATTTTCAGTACGGCCCTCCTTTACTCTTTAAATAATATTTTCGTCACTGGAAAAACAGAGTATATATATTAGTATACACTAAATGATACCTGGGAAAAAGTAAAATCAGCAGATTATAACTAAAATCCATCTCATAGACTGCGCCATATATGTAACGATTGCACAATGTACTTCTTAGTATATTTCTTAACAATACAATCAAGCCCACGAATCTCACTGCAAATACAAGGAAAGCCCCTGATGACAGACACGCCGCGTACTAAATGTACTCTGGTGTTTGTAACCAAGGGCCTGACAAAACAACTGCCGTAAAATGTGCGATTAAAGAACGATACAGCTCAAATCGCCGACAGCATTTGTAACCTCTTTCGCCTGCTCAAGAAGGGCCAGACGATTATTTTTAATATCAACATTTTCATCCATGACCATAACACTGTCAAAGAATTTATTTACAGGCTCAACTACCTGATCGGCAAGTTTTAATGCACCGGCATAATTATAAGTCACGATGTCCGGGATCAGCTCTTTATTAAGACGAATCAGAACATCATGCAATTCCTGCTCTGCCGGGTCGGCAAAAAGCGCACTGCTTATAGCAACTTCAGTCTCAATTTTTTTGCAAAGATTGCAGACACGGATAGAAGCCTGAATAACAGCTTCTGCTTCCGGCAGAACTACATACGCATTCAAAGCCTTGCAGCGCGCGTAAATATCTACTAAATCATCGTTGCGTTCATCGGCAAAAACAGCATCGACAACGTCATAACGGATTCCCTGTTCGATCATCATATTTTTCAAACGTAATTTAAAGAATTCTAAAATCTGCGGTATCAATTTACCGGTATCTTCCGGTTTGATATTGAGCAGATACAGCGCACCTGCCAGAATTTTGATCAGGGGCATATGATAGTTACTGCTGATAAGAATATTGATGATACCCAAAGCCTGACGGCGCAATGCATAAGGATCCTGCGAGCCTGTCGGTGCAAGTCCGCGGCTGAAAGTAGCAACGATATTATCTATTTTATCACTGATGCCGACAATACGTCCAATAGTACCCTTCGGCAGCTCGTCACCGGCAAAACGCGGCAGATAGTGTTCATAAATACCTTCAGCAACTTCAGCAGGTTCGCCGTCTAATTTGGCATATTCACGCCCCATAACTCCCTGCAGCTCTGTAAATTCAACCACCATCCCGGCAACAAGATCTGTTTTAGACAGCAAAGCTGTACGTTTGAGGTTAGTATCGTCAACTTTAACATTGATGGCAAACTTAACCATTTCAGCCAGTTTAGCCAACCGCTCACTCTTATCATACATATTGCCCAGACCTTCCTGGAATGAAACTGTTTTCAGTTTTTCCAGACGGTCTTCCAATTTTAGTTTGCGGTCTTCATTGAAGAAGAATTCAGCATCACTGAGACGAGCGCGTAAAACACGTTCATTACCGTGTGCGACAACATCTAAAAACTCTTTACCGCCATTGCGGACTGTAATAAATTTATTGAGCAGCCTGCCTTCTTCATCCACTACCGGAAAATAACGCTGATGTTCACGCATTGGGGTGATAATGGCTTCCTTCGGTAACGACAGGAATTTTTCTTCAAATTTCCCACATAATGCAGTAGGATATTCAACAAGATAATTGACTTCTTCCAGTAAGTCTTCGTCAATTTCAGCAATTCCGCCTTCGGCAGCCGCCAGTTCTGTCACCTGCTGACGAATCAATTCACGGCGGGCATCCTGATCGACCATCACAAAGTTGTCAGCAAGTGCCTGTACATATGCATCAGCGTTGGGGATCTCAACAGCTCCCTGCATTCCCATAACAGCAGAATGCACTACATTGCCAACCTTATTGATAGCCGCGCTCAGCAGGCCTTTAGTTTCCACAGCCTCTTTCATAGATTGCTGCATAAAACGATGTCCCATCGAATACCTGCCCGATTTTACGCCGGTAATTTCTACCGGTATTACTTTTTCACCGAACAGTGCTACCAGCCAGCGGATAGGACGCACGAACCGAAAATCATAATCGGCCCAGCGCATATTTTTCGGGAAAGATAAAGACTCCAGGATATCAAGCAGCAAACCGGGCAGTAAATCGACAACAGGTTGACCTGCCAAATGTTTTACTGCATAAACGTATTCTCCGCGCACTTCCAGGTCTTTAACGTCTATCCCCTGCCCGCGGGCAAAGCCTATTGCCGCTTTGGAAGGAGCTCCGCTTACGAAAGCAATTTTTGCAGACGGCCCTTTAGCCTCAATCGTACTGTCTGCCTGAGCTTCTGCTACACCTTCAGCAATAAAGGTAATCCGGCGAGGCGTGCCATAAACCTTGATATTTTCAAACGGAATACGCAGCTCCTGCATTTTATCTGCAGCAAGCTCTTGTAATTGTTTAAGAATACCCGGCATAAATTTTGCGGGGATCTCTTCAGTACCGATTTCAAATAATAATTTTTCCATTATTTATTCTCCCCTTTCAATAACGGGAAGCCAAGTTTTTCCCTTTGTTCAACATAGGCAGCTGCGCACAAACGTGCCATAGCGCGCACACGGCCAATGAAAGCCGTTCTTTCGCTGACGCTGATGGCGCCGCGGGAATCCAAAAGGTTAAAAGTATGAGAACATTTCAATACATAATCATAAGCAGGACGGATATATCCGGCCTCAATAACGCGTTTTGCCTCAGCTTCATATTTATCAAACAGATCAAACAGCAGTGCTGTATCAGCTACTTGAAAATTGTAAAAAGACTGTTCTACTTCGTTAGTATGGAAAACGTCACCATAAGTGACTCCATCCACCCATTCAATATCAAAAACATTTTCCACACCCTGGATATACATAGCCAGTCGCTCTAAACCATACGTGATTTCAACAGTAACAGGTTTCACGTCGATACTGCCGACCTGCTGAAAATAGGTGAACTGGGTAATTTCCATACCATCCAGCCAAACCTCCCAGCCAAGTCCCCAAGCACCTAAAGTCGGTGATTCCCAGTTATCCTCAACAAAACGGATATCATGTTCTTCCTGACGGATACCCAGTTCGGCCAGGCTCTGGAGATAAAGCTCCTGAATATTATCCGGAGACGGTTTAATAATTACCTGATATTGATGATGCTGGAACAACCGATTGGGGTTATCCCCATAACGCCCGTCAGCCGGACGTCGAGATGGCTCTACATAAGCCACACGCCATGGTTCCGGTCCTAAAACGCGCAGAAAAGTTGACGGATTCATAGTTCCCGCACCTTTTTCGACGTCATAGGGCTGGCCCATGATGCAGTTTTGGTCTGCCCAGAATTTCTGGAGCTTCAAAATAATTGTTTGAAAATTCATGTTCTGCCTCCTATTTTATTTGTTACAACGACAAAAACAAAAGTCTCCGTCCCTGTAACAATTAAGTTACAGGGACGGAGACATAAATCACTCCGCGGTTCCACCCTGCTTGACCGCTCATACGGTCCGCCTCGATGTTTATAAAATTGCAGCTCCCGGGTGCCTTTGTTTTCTCATCTGCCGGCTTACACCATCCCGGCTCGCTAAAACAGAAAACTACTTATCCCTTTCATCGCTTAAAAGAAAATATATCAAATCAGACGTCCTTTGTCAATGCTTTTACAATCCTAACTGCGCTAAAAAGCTTAAACTTTTCAAAGGCTTGTCGATCTGGTAAACAATAAACCGATAAAGTATCTGTTCCAGCTGCATCAAATCGCCGCCGCGCACAGTAAAAGGCTGTGGATCATTGAAATCCAGCGCAATCAGCTCCTGCAGCAGCTTCTGAGCGCCGCTGCTAAAGGGCAACTCTTCCCCTCCGTGACAGGCTTCGCAAATAAGGCCGCCCTGAACGACACTAAAAAAAGCATCTCCTTCAACAGCTTCAGTACAGTTGACACAGGCGTCATAAACAGGAGCAAATCCTGTTAAAACAAGCAGCTTGCAAATAGCCGACAACGCGACCAGACGCGGGTTATTCCTGGAAAGTATTTGTACTGCTCCTACAAGCAGCTCATAAATATCTTCCTGCGGCTCATGTGCTTCCGTCAGAGCTTCTGTCACTTCAGCAATCACCGAAGCATAAGCCATCTGTTTGATGTCCATTTGCTGCGGCAAAGCAATCAATTCACAGCTTTTCATACTGTCCAGACGTTTACCAGAATATAGCTGCATATCGAGCATCGCAAAAGGCTGTATCAGCCGTCCGCCAGTAGTCCTCGCATAACGGGCACCGTACGCTAAAAAAGGTATTTTACCATGGGCACGCGAAAAACAGACTGCGTATTTATCCGCAGTCTGCCAATCCTTTACTTTTAAAATAATTACTTCGTCCTGATATGCAGTATTACTCATCAGCTTGTACCGCAGTACCATCTTCCTGTAACATGGTAGCTTTGACCCGTGTTACTCTAAAGCCTTCTGCTTCAGTAACCTCAAAGCGCCAGCCGCCGGTAACGACTCTGTCACCTTCTTCAGGCTTACGCCCTAAAAGTCCGAAGACAAAACCGCCAATGGTATCTTCCTCCGGTTCGTCAAATTCAATATTTAAAAGTTCAGAAATCTCGTCCAGTAAAACAAGGCCGTCGAACTCATAGCTGTCATCACCTAAGCGCAAAATATCTTCTGCTTCTTCGCCATCATGCTCATCCTGAATATCACCGACAATTTCCTCCAGGAGATCTTCCATTGTAACCAGACCAGCCGTACCGCCATATTCATCAGCAACTACAGCAATCTGGATACGCTTATGCTGCATCATCTGCAGCACTTTAGCCGTTGACATTCCTTCGGGAACAACGACAATATTGCGCATTCGTGTCCGCAGATCAAAAGCCGGATCGTCGTCATCGTCCAGATCCATCAAATCACGCACATGAATAACGCCCAAAACATGATCTTTGTCTTCCATACATAAAGGATAACGTGTATGCCGGCTTTCACGCACAGCCTGCAGATTTTCCTGCAGCGTATCATCAGTATACAAACAAATCATATCCTGACGCGGCACCATGACTTCACGAGCCACGCGGTCGGCGAAATCAAAAACATTATCAATCAGACGGCTTTCCATATGATCCAGCTTACCGCCACGTTCGCTGGCACTGACTATCATCCGCAACTCATCTTCACTGCGCGAGATATCTTCATCAGGGACAGGATCAACGCCTAAAAGGCACAATACAGCATGGGAGATTCGATTAAAAAGCACAACCAGCGGATATAAAAGGTAATGAAAAAAAACCAACGGATAAGCGACCGCCATCGCTACCTGCTCGACCTTACCTAAGGCGATAGTGCGAGGCACCAGTTCGCCGAAAACAACATGCAGAAAAACGATGATAAGAAACGCACAGGCAAAAACCAGCGAATGATCATACCAGGTGCCGGCACTTACCCCAAACATACCGCGGAACATTTCAGCGAGAAGCGGGCCGCCAAACCAGCCCAAAAGCAAAGACGAAGCAGTAATACCAAGCTGAGTCGCACTCAGGTAAGTATCAAGCTTTTCGCTCATTTTTAAAACTGTGTTAGCTCTGCTTTTTCCCTGCCGGATCAATTCATCCAGCCTGCTTTTTCTGATTCTGACTAAAGAATATTCAGCCATAACAAAAAAGCCGTTCAATAAAGTGATCAATAATGCAATAGACAGCTCAAATAAGCATGTCATAGCGGGGTCGCCGTCGATAGGTCATCTCTCCTTACTTATATAAACTTCATAAATTGTTATTAGCATAAGCATACCATACTACTGTATTTTCAGTCAATAAATCAGCCTTCATAACCGAATTGCTTCAAAGCCTTATCCTTATTGCGCCAATCAGGTTTTACTTTAACCCACAGATCAAGAAAAACCTTATTGCCGAGCAGTGATTCAATATCCTTCCGGGCCTGCTCTCCGATCTTTTTCAGCAAGCTGCCCTTAGCCCCAATCACGATACCTTTTTGGGATTCACGTTCCACAAAAATATTGGCACGAATATAAATATCATCATTATCACGTACCTTGAATTCATCAATCTCCACAGCAATAGAATGCGGCACCTCATCACGAGTTGACCGCAGTACCTTTTCACGAATCATTTCCGCAGCAATTATCCGTTCCGGCTGGTCGGTTATCATATCGTCAGGGAAATATGCCGGACCTTCCGGCAAATACTTGGTGATCTCATTTACCAAACCCGGGAATTCAGTATCCTGCAAAGCAGAAACAGGCACTACTGCCGCAAAGGTAAAATCTTTAGTATAGCTTTCAATAATGCCGAAAAGCTTACCTTTGTCTGCCAGTTTATCGATTTTATTGGCAACAAGAATCACCGGAGTTTTGACCTTGCGCAGCTGCTCCAGAATATAATCCTCTCCGGCACCGCGCTTTTCCGAAACATCAACAACAAACAAAACCACATCTACCTCGTGCAGCGTACTTTCTGCAGCCCGTACCATATATTGCCCCAGCTTATGCTGCGGCTTATGGATACCGGGAGTATCCAAGAACATGATCTGAGCATTGTCAGTATTCATAATACACATGATCTTATTACGCGTTGTCTGAGGACGGTCACTCATAATTGCAATTTTCTCCCCGATCAATCCATTCGTCAACGTTGATTTGCCTACATTAGGCCGGCCTACAATAGCCGCAAAACCAGAATAATGCTTGCCATCCTGCTTATTTATACTAATCGCTCCTTTGCTTTCACTTACATTTATTTTTTATATTCAGGGACTCAGAGCCAAAACCATATGGCAGCAGTTCTGCCACAGACATTGTTTTTGTCTGTCCCTTGCAATTTGCCAGGATTATTTTTTCAAAAGGAAACTCTGCCAGCACCTGACGGCAAGCGCCGCATGGTGCCACCGGCTCATCTGTATCGGCAACTACGCACAAAGTTTTAAACCTGCGTACGCCGCTGCACACAGCTGCAAAAACAGCATTACGTTCTGCACAGCAAGTCAACCCATACGAAGCATTTTCTATATTGCAGCCGGTAAAAATTTCTCCGTCAACAGTTTCGACCGCCGCCCCAACTTTGAATTTAGAATAAGGCGCGTAAGCATTATCACGTGCCGCCTGCGCTGCCGCTAATAACTTCGTCTCCATAACTGCTCCTTTTAATGAACCAGAAATTCTTCCGAAAGGCTGATTTCCCGTAAAGCTTCTTCCTCTTTAGCCCGCATAACTGCTTTATCCTCATCTGTCATATGATCATATCCCAGAAGGTGCAGCAGGCCGTGTACCGCCAAATAAACGATTTCACGTTCCAAGCCATGTCCAAATTCTTCCGCCTGTCTGGAAGCAGTTTCAGCGCTGATAATGATATCTCCCAAAAGATGTTCTTCAGGCCCACCTAAAAGCTCCGGTTCCTCTTCACTTTCTTCATCAAGTGCAAAAGAAAGTACATCTGTAGGCCTGTCGACATTACGATAATCGCGATTCAGCATATGTATTTCTTCATCATCAACAATAGTAATATCAACTTCTGTCCTCTCAGACAGACTGTGCAGCCTGGCTACTACATTCAATCCCGCAGTCAGCAGCTGCTCCAGCTCTTCACTGATCTGTAATTTATCCTGGTCATTTTCCAGCGTTATTATCATTGTCTGCCTCCCGCTGTTTCTGGCGTCTGCTGTCATAATTCTCATATGCCCTGATAATAGCGGCCACGATCTCGTGACGAACGACGTCAGCTTCTCCAAAACGAATAATACCTACCCCCGGAGTTTTCTGCAGAACATAGGCCGCCTGTTTCAACCCGCTGTTTTTACCGTTTGGTAAATCAATCTGTGTAATATCACCAGTAATGACCATTTTCGACCCAAAACCAAAACGGGTCAGAAACATCTTCATTTGCTCCGGTGTTGTATTCTGCGCTTCGTCCAGAATAATAAACGAATCATTCAAAGTTCGTCCGCGCATATAAGCTAAAGGAGCAACTTCTATCGTCCCTCTGGCAACATATTTCTGAAAAGTCTCGCTGCCCAGCATGTCATATAACGCGTCATACAACGGTCTCAGATAAGGATCGACCTTATCCTGCATATCACCTGGCAAAAAGCCAAGTTTTTCACCGGCTTCTACAGCAGGACGAGTCAGAACGATCCGTTCAACCTCTTTATTCTTTAAAGCCTTCACAGCTAAAGCGACAGCCAGATAAGTTTTGCCTGTACCTGCAGGACCTATCCCAATAGTGACATTACTGCGTTTAATGGTTTCTACATAATCCCATTGTCCCAGTGTTTTCGCCTTTACCTGACGGCCACGGTTGGTAACGATTATCGTATCGGCATACATACGGTGCAGACTTTCCAGCCGGCCCTCTGCAATCATCCCAATACTGTATCTGACATCATGTGTAGTCAGAGGCATACCCTGACGATACAAAAAAAGCAGCTCTTTGAACAGGGTTTCAATCTGCCCCACTTCATTGTCTTCACCGCTGAAAACGATCACATTGCCGCGCGCAACAATAACACTCTCATAATGTTCCTTGATTACCCGCAGCAGCTCGTCATTTCGTCCTAAAATACCAACCATTTCCTGTTGATCCTGTACTTCAATGATACGTTCGCTCTGTAAAAAGGACAAATTCGTGCTCCTTTCTCTACTACCCCTCTTTTATAACAATATTCTTAATAGTTACCGGCTCCAACGGTTTATCATTGCCATCAGTCTTTACTTTTCCGATTTTATAAACAACGTTCATACCCTTGGTAACTTTACCAAAAACAGCATGCTTGCCATCAAGCCACGGACAGGCACGCAAAGTAATAAAGAACTGGCTGCCGCCTGTATTCGGACCGGCGTTGGCCATCGATAAAACACCTGCACCTTCGTGTGTCAGTTTACTGCTGAATTCATCTTTAATGGTATATCCAGGTCCGCCTGTACCAGTACCAGTAGGATCACCGCCCTGGATCATAAAATTATCAATAACACGATGAAAGGTAACTCCATTATAAAACCCTTTTTTCGCCAGGTTGATAAAATTCTCACAAGTTTTAGGAGCCAGATCTGTTGCCAATTTCACTTCAAAATCACCCATTGACGTTTCAAAAACAGCAGTTGCCGGCTTCATCGGCACCGCATCCGGCTCGCTCTTAGTTTCACTGCCGCAGGCTACTACGCTGAAACTGCTGAAAACCAATAAACATAATATTAATAATTTTTTCAAAATCATATCCTCCTGTTTTATAGCTACCAATATTATACCACAAGGGTACGTATTCTCACTAGGCTCGAAAATACATCGCCAAGTTTTCATACAGTACCACAATAATTAATCATCACAGCCTGTCTTTCAGCCAGCCAACAACCTCTGCCGCAGCCTTATTTCCGTGATTAGTAAAACTGTGGTCACCGCCGTTAATGATAACCAGCTTTTTTGGAACTCCAGCTAAAGCAAATGTCAAACGTGCCTGATCAACAGCTACTGTTTCATCTTTTTCTCCATGAAGGATCAGCAGAGAACGCTTACGCCAGTTACGTAAAATCCCCTGCAGATCATATTTGGCGAAATCTGTAATAAAATCAGGCGTTAAGGTCAATTCACCACGTTCATCATTTAAATACAGAGTCTGACCTGCAGACAACGCATTATAGGCTTCAGCACCCAAGGCATTTCTGAAGGTCGCCTGTAAATCGTTCGGCGCAGCCCACAATACCAGTCCTGTAACATCAGCAGATCGTGAAGCGGCAACTAATGCCGCTGCTCCGCCAAGACTTCTACCCAGTAAAAATATTTTTCCGGCTGAAAATTTAAGTCGTACATAAGCAAGCACCGCTTCCAATTCTTCAACCTGCTTGGAAAGGATTTGACTGCCATTAAAATTAAAACGTATGACATTACAGCATTCGGAAGCCATTTCAGCTAAAACAGCCGCTCTGCCGCCGCCATCCATTGAACCTCGGAATCCATGTGCCAAAACCAGCACCGGCGCGGCAGTATTTTCTTCGATACAGGGGGTTAGTATACCATTTATTTCTCCATAAGGCCCCTGGATTTGAATTGTTTCTTCCGGTTTTATTTTCATTTCTACAACTCCATTACTAACGATCTATATTTATATTATAACAAGAAAAATTACATTTGAGTCAAAAACAAAAAACCTGCCGATAAAATCGACAGGTTTTTCAGATAGGGATCCTATGTTGAGAGTTCTTAGCTTATTTGCCAGGGAAGAACGGCCAAATAACAGGAATTACAACCAGGGATACTACGAAGCAGACGACAACAAGGCCGGTACCTGCTTTAACATAGTCCATGAATTTATAACCGCCAGGACCAAGAACCAAAGTATTCGGAGGAGTACCTACCGGAGTTGCGAATGCACAGGATGCTGCAACTGCGATAGCCATGATAACTGCTTTCGGATCGGCGCCAAGTTGTTTAGCAATCGCAACACCAATCGGGCACAGCAGAGCTGCGGATGCAGTGTTGGACATAAATTGGGTCAAACCGCAAGACAGGATAAACAGAACTGCGGTAACGATCAACGGAGACGGAGAACCGCCCATCAGACCTACGGTCCATTCAGCGATCAATTTACCAGCGCCGGTTTTATCCATTGCAGTGGATACAGGCATCATACCTGCGAACAGGAAGATGGTTACCCAGTCGATAGAAGCGTAAGCTTGTTTTTCAGTCAAGCAACCAGTCAGTACGCAAACCAATGCACCGATGATAGCTGCCATTTCCAGGGAAACGCCTTTGATATCCAAAGCCATTACCAAAACAACTACGAGCAGGATAACGCCGGAAATGATTTGTTTGGAAGAAGAAGTAGTAGTAGCTTCAACTTCTTGTTCGATTTCCTGGTCAGCATCCAATTCAACTTTCGGGAGTAAATGTTTACCAATGAACATCATATAGAGCATACCTGCGATAGATACAGGAATACCGATCCATGCAAATTCAAAGAAACCAAATCCTTCCAAACCAGCAGAAGTCAAAGCACCGGTAGCAATAATGTTAGGCGGTGTGCCTACCATCGTAATGATACCGCCCCAACCGCAAGCGAACGCCAAAGGCATCAACTGACGGGAAGCAGGAATCTTTGCAGCAGCACAGATACCCAAAGCAACCGGAAGCAGGCAAGCTGCTGTACCAGTATTGGAAAGTACTGAAGACAACAAAGTACCAACTATCATTAAACCAAACATCAGGCTGTTTTCGCCAGTACCACAGAAATGAACTACAGTATTACCGATTTTTTGGGCCAAACCGGTATAGAACATTGCTGCGCCAACGATGAACATACCTGCAAACAAAACTACCGTAGAGTTAGACAAACCGGAAAAGACTTGTTTAGCAGGGATGAAGCCTAACAGGCCGCACGCGATTGCGCCGGCAGTAGCAGTGATTGCGAGAGGGATAAGTTCAGTAACAAAAAGCAATGCAACCACAGCCAACAGAATTAAACATTTTACTGCTTGGGACATAATAAATTCCTCCTTTTTAAATTTTCTATATGCTGTTCGAATTGTCGGACAACATATAAAGATCGCAAAGGAACTACAAGTTTAGCAATCCCTTTATTAATTTACATTATAGCAATGGTAAATGCAAAATGATGTTGCCCAGGCAACACTATATTTTTAAAATTTGTAATAAACGGTGCAAAAGCCGAAACCATGCAAGGTTTCGGCTTTTTAGCAGTTAAACAGTAAAATAATAATATTTTGTTATAATATAAGTGCATTAAAGCTATTCAAACTTTAAAATTTTAAAATTTCTTTTATCAAAATCAATCAATCCGCAATCTTTCATTCTGGCCAGTTCACGAGTCAAAGCACTGCGGTCAGCATCCAAATAATTGGCCATATCCGTTCTGTTAAAAGGTATTTCAAATTCAGTAGAACCGTTACGTTTAGCTTCCTGTTCCAGATAAGTCATAATCTTGCCGCGCAGAGTTTTTTTACACAAGATCTCCGTTTTTTCAATCAACTGTGCATTGTTGCTGGCCATTATTGAAATCATGTTTGTCAGCAATTTGTTACGGCAGGGATCATTATTACTCAGATCGGTCAGAACCTTCCCAAAGGGAACCATCAGCACCTCGCTGTCACTGGCAGCAAAGTAGCTAACATTAGTTTTCTCGTCCTGTTTGTCATGCCCCAGGAAGTTTTCGGCAAAAATGGAACCAGACCCCATTGTTGTGATAATGGACTTATCTCCCATAATATCTTCCTTGATCATTTGTACAGTACCCGCTACAACAATGCCAATACTCTCAACCGCATCACCGGCCAAATAAATATAGTCCGATTTTTCAAAATGCTTAACAAGGGCATTTACTTTACCAAGAATAGTGTCTAATTCATCGCTGGCTAACCCTTTGAACAAGGGTAAACTCAAAAGATTCTGCATTGCCGCTTTCATAGCTGTCCTCCTTCTCTCTTACTCTCAATCATCTAAATAAAACAAATAAGTTTCTTCCTATTTAATATGCCCTTGATTTGTTTTTATTATAATTTGTGTTTCTTGTTTATTCAAACTTACTTTAATTACTTTATTATGATATTATTTTCTAAATTTATTCGTGTTGCCTCAGCAACAACATTCATCTTTTTTTATTGTTATAATTCAGTCAAAGCAAACGAGACATTTGCTTGGGACATTAGTCTTCCTTTAATCTTTTTCCAATCATTTGACCGTCAACGAGAGGGTTCGGCTCTCATTGACGGTCACCTTTTTTATTTGCTAAAATAAAATTATAAAAACACTTAATGAAATTTTATAGAAAACATATGTCTAAACAGCCTGAGCACGATTTACAACAATTCAAAAAGATTCAACAAATCTAATTATGCCGGTCAGATTGACGATGTAAATAACAAAACTCCTATACCGATAGTCATCCCCTATCCTTGTATTATTGGCGGCAGCGGCACTTTACTTACCTGCAGCTATTGCCTGACATAAAAATCTTCACTGGCTTTCAAAAATCAACGCCATGTAATAAAATAATTAGAGCAATATTTTTTGTAACTTTTGATACCATTGCTTTAATCTTACTTCATATATTATAGCACTTTTATTCTGTTTGTGTTAATTTTCGCAATTATTTTTTATCTTTTAGTTATAACCTCTTGTTCGTTAATAATAATTACAGATATTTTATGATATAATACTAATAAATCAGTTATTTTGTCTTGAAAGCAGGTGCTTGTATGCAGAAACGTGTCGTCTTGCTGGGAATAATCGTTGAAAATACTGCCGCAGTAGAACAGCTTAATATTTTACTGCATGCCCATAACGAATATATTATTGGACGTATGGGACTGCCATATAAACAAAAAGGCATTAATATTATCAGTATCGTTCTTGATGCCCCGGCCGACGTTATCAGTACGCTTTCCGGCAAAATAGGTATGCTCAAAGGAGTAAGCGTCAAGGCTTTATACGCAAAAGCTCCGCAAGAACAGCCCTTTTAAATATTTATATATAAGGGAAATCACTGACGGGAAAGGATTCCTGCCCCGAAAGAAAGAAGGTAGACAAATGTATAATGTCAAATCAATGCAAGCCAGTGAGTTCATTGCTCATGATGAAATCCTGGAAACCCTTGCCTATGCCTCAGCAAACAAAAATAATGCTTCGCTTATCGACAGTATTATTGCTAAAGCAAAGGAACGCAAGGGACTTTCACACCGCGAAGCTGCCGTGCTTTTAGACTGTGAGCTTGATGAAAAAAATCAGGAAATTTTTGCTTTGGCCGAACAGATCAAAAAAGATTTTTACGGCAACCGCATCGTTATGTTTGCGCCGTTATATCTTTCAAACTACTGTATTAACGGCTGCGTTTATTGCCCTTATCACAGTGTAAACAAAAACATCACCCGAAAAAAACTCACTCAAGATGAAATCCGCAGCGAAGTTATCGCACTTCAGGATATGGGACATAAGCGCCTGGCTTTGGAAGCAGGTGAAGACCCGGTAAATAATCCACTGGATTATATTCTGGAAAGCATCAAAACTATTTACAGCATCAAACACAAAAACGGCGCCATTCGCCGCGTTAATGTCAATATTGCCGCAACCAGTGTCGAAAATTATCGTAAACTGCACGAAGCCGGTATTGGCACATATATACTTTTTCAGGAAACCTACCACAAAGAAAGCTATGAACGATTACATCCTACGGGACCTAAAAGCAACTATGCCTACCATACGGAAGCCATGGACAGAGCTATGCAGGGCGGCATCGATGATGTGGGACTTGGCGTACTCTTTGGGCTTGAACTTTATCGTTATGAATTTACCGGTCTTTTAATGCATGCCGAACATCTGGAAGCAGTGCACGGAGTTGGCCCGCACACTATCAGCGTTCCGCGTATCTGCCCTGCTGACGATATCGATCCCAACGCCTTTAATAACAGCATCAACGATGATATTTTTGCCAAGCTTGTAGCCTGCATCCGTATTTCTGTTCCCTATACAGGTATGATCGTTTCTACCCGCGAAAGTCAAAAATCACGCGAACGTGTGCTGCATCTGGGAATCTCACAAATCAGCGGCGGTTCGCGCACCAGTGTCGGCGGTTATGCCGCACCTGAACCGGAAGCTGAAAACTCAGCACAATTCGATGTCAGCGATACCCGCAGCCTGGATGAAGTAGTAGCCTGGCTGATGGAAATCGGTTATCTGCCCAGTTTCTGTACAGCCTGCTATCGTCAGGGTCGTACTGGCGACCGCTTTATGAGTTTATGCAAAAGCGGTCAGATACAAAACTGCTGTCATCCAAACGCACTGATGACACTCAAAGAATATTTGACCGACTATGCTAAGCCACATACTAAAGAGCTTGGCGAAAATCTCATTCAAAATGAACTGGCCAATATCCCCAATCCCAAAGTACGTGAACTGGTTATACAGCATTTGACAGATATCGAAAACGGCGAACGTGATTTTCGCCTGTAAATATTATAAAAAAGCTACGCCTTTTAAGGCGTAGCTTTTTTATTTAGACCTTACATCCTTTTAAAACGGCTTTTCGGCTGCTTACAGACAGGACAGACATAATCATCCGCTTCTTTGGTAATGTCACCTTCATAGATATAACCGCATACCTCACAAATATAACGCAGCTGAGCCTGCTTTTCTGATTTCGACACTTCAGCCTGATAAGTCGGAGCATTTTTTGGAGCTTTTCCCTTGATAACATTATGATAATATTCATAAGTCATAGGCAGTTCATCAGTTCCACCCAAAGTCTTAGTTAAACGCGCCATAATCACGCAGTGAGTCTCGGCATCATGCATGGCAATAACATCACAAACCATATAGCCGCAGGCGTGCTCTTTCACTATCGGTAAACCATCCAACACACCGCAGGCAAAATTTTTACCGCAGAATTTATCCATTTTGCGCCCACAGGCAAATCCAAGCTCTGCAATAACATTACGTTCAACCGCTTCAGATAAAATCGAAATACTGAAACGCCCGCTCTTTTTTATGGCCTCATAAGTAAAATTATTTTTGTTCATACTCACAGCAATAACAGGATTATCGCTTGTAACCTGAATCACCGTATTTACTATACAGCCGGCAGGTCTTATCCCATCAAGAGTTCCAACAGCGTACATACCATATGTAAGTTTGTGTAAAACGGACAGATCCATTTTCTCTACCCTCTTTCATTTCTTTTATCCCCTTTAATTATACTAAACAGAAAATTAAAAGGATAGAGCAATAAACTATCTCAGAGAAGCAGTTTATTTACAAAACCACTGTTTAAACTTCATATAAAATCATCAGTTATCTTTTAAAATAAATTTCCACGAACAATTACAGGTCTCATCAGTTATTTCCGGATAACAGCTAAGCGCTTCGCATTCAAACCGGTCATCAATGGTCTTGGCAAAACCAGTATATTCAATAACACCGACTGCCTTGCAGGGATGAAATTCCATCCCCTTACGCTTTCTCGCATTCTGCACTCTGCAGTCTAACGTTCTGTAAATCAAAGTATTCCCATCGACAATTATCTCATCTTCATTGATATTGGCATATAATCTCAGCTGTAAAGCTCTTTTCAGCCCATCTATGCCAGGTCTGGATGGCAACTTTAAAAACTCTTTGATTTTTTGTGCCTCAATTTTTGTAAAAGCCTCCCAAATATTACAGTCATGTTCCATGGCCTCTGCCATACCAAATTTACGTTCTACTGACTGAAACCAAACGCCATCCATAGCCAGCCAGTTTTTAGAATAGATTTCGATCAGCTGTATCAGTTCAGACCTTTCCATTTTTTCCAAAGTCTTATTGACCATCTCCAATCCTCCCTTGTAATTATTTACGGAACACCTCTTAGAAGTTATTCTGATTATAGCACATAAAATTTGCACATAATCAAATACCAGTCTCACGATTACTAAACAAAAAAGCATCGGCAGATGATGATCAACCTGCTGATGCTTTTTTTATAGGATATAACAAATTTTTATTTAGAATACACTGCTTCATATTCTGGCGTTCTGTCAAATACTTTTTTGGCGAAAGGGCACAGCGGAATGATTTTCCGGTTGTCAGCGACAGCAAAATCTACAACCTTCTGCACCAGAGCATTACCAATTGCATGTCCCTTCCATTTAGCATCTACATAGGTATGATCAATAATCAAAAGATGCTCTCCTGTTTTTACGAAGGAAATCTCTCCGATTTCTTCATTTTCATAAAATACCGCAAACCTGCTGGCATCTTCTTCCAGTCTATAGTCAAACATTGTTCTTCCTCCTCATATTCACGGCTCGATCTCATCAGAATTTTTCAGCTTATATTTCAAAGCTCCCGAAGGGCAGCCTTTAATCGCAGTTATAACTGACTCCTGCTCGGTAGCAACCGGTAGAACCCACGGTTTCCGCTTTAATTGAAATACCGTATGGTTTGCTTTCACACAATTACCGGAATGCTTACAAACATCTTTATTAAAATAAACGTCATAAGTTTCGCCTTCATATTTCTTATATCCTAAGTCAAGCAAGTCTTTCTCTTTCATTTTTATGCCCCTTTCAACAAACGCTAAAATACCATTAATATAGGTTTTTAGCTATTTTTAATATACCACTGATTCTATAAAGACGCACTTTTATTAAATTAAATTTTTAAAATTTTTATATCAAAAATTATCCTTTTGAACAATTTCTTTTCTGCCTCCAAAACAGCTTCTTTATAATAACTTTTATAAACAAAATCAATAAACAGCTGCGATTTTTTAATATTTATAAAATTTATAGTTATCCCTTTTATAAAAATATAGCAGCTTATATTATATCCCCCTTGTCTGTCAAAGATGAACGTGATATTCTAATAGTAGAAGATGCTGCCACTACTCGCTCTGCTTCTTTATTATACGATGAAGCCTTTTTCATCTTTGTTATTATAACGATAGATTTTCCACAGCAGCATTTATTTTCAAGAAGGAGCTGATGACATGGATACAATCTTTTTCGCATTCACAGTGTTATCTTTAGTTTTATTGGGTATCGGCCTGATAAAACCACACTGGGTATTACCTCTCAGCGTACTTGAACCAAAAACAAGGCGTAAAGCAGCGATCATCTATTTCATTGCTTTTCTTATTTGCCTTGGCATTGCCTCTAAACTAAGCTATTCCTGATAGCTATTCAATTATCTTCCAAATACATTGAGTCTGCTTTGTATTAAAAATATCCACGCAAAAAAATAACACTCTAGTTTAAACTAGAGTGTTTCTTTTTTGTAATATGGTGCCGAAGGCCGGACTCGAACCGGCACGTGGGGTAACCACGCTTGATTTTGAGTCAAGTGCGTCTGCCAATTCCGCCACTTCGGCGACTCAATGTTCCGTAACGGAACAATAACAATAATACCGTATCTATATATAATTGTCAAGCATTTCTTCAAACTTTTTTAGTAAACAACCAGCTGCATTTTGCCGCTTCTTAAAATCGATTTTCAACTGCTTTAAAACATTAACTTCAGCAAGCCACAAGCTGATTCTATTCGGCTGTATCGGGGAAAATACGTTTATGCAGCTTATATGCAAGTACAAGCCCTAAAATGCCTGTGATCATCTGCGGCCAGCCCATAATAAACAAAATGAATAACGCCAGCTTTTCAGGTACTGCAACCAGCCACAAAACGAACAAACTGCTGCAATATAAAATAAATGTTTTAAAAAGAGGCGCGGCGATGATGATCCCCTTTCCCCAGAAGCGGGCACACAGATATACCATCACCAAGTTGCCTACAGCCACTACCGGTATCAAAAACGGAAGCGGCAGCTGCCCTTGAAAATACGCCATTACCGGCAGCAGCACCGCGATCATTACAGACGGCCATAAACCAACGGTACGGGCCGCCAGCACCAAAACCATATTCACCAATGTACCGACGACAAAAACAGTCCACATAGGCGGCATAGGGATCACTAAACGCAATGCCTGCAGGACCAGACCTACGGCCAGCAGCATCGCCCCTCTTACCCAGTTATTATTTTTCATTCTATTCTCCTATTTTGCCGGACATTCACGTTCTACAAAAGCTTTAAACGCAGCCTGCAGCTGCGGCACGACCTTACCTACACCGCTGCCGATGAATTTGCGGTCTATTTTAGTAACCGGCATAATCTCGCAGCGAGGGCCGCATAAAAATGCTTCTTCTGCTTTCAGGACAAACTCCATATCAAAAGCTTTTTCGATGACCTGCATATCAATATCAGGTGCCAGACGTTCCTTGATCAGCCTGCGGGTAATATTTTTATGAACCAGGTTATTATCAGGATGTGTCCATATCATTTCATCTTTGATCACCATAAAGCTGCTTTCAGTGCTTTCAGTTATCTTACCGTTCTCACGAATAAAAAGAGTGTCAAAAGCGTTGCTTTCACGTGCTTTTTGACGTGCCAGAACTTCAGGCAGCCTGTTTAAGGTATTAACGTTACATAACTGCCAGCGATTATCCTCAGTCGTAATAATATTGACGCCGCTCTCACGTTTTGCCACCAATACTTCCCGATCAGTTTCCACGATTGTCATTGTCAGCTGCGGCACCGACATTTCCGGAAACGCCAGCCCATAATCGGCAGTCCCGCGAGTGATTTGAGTATAGATTTCTCCATTTTCAATACCACTTTCAGCTATCAGTGCTTCATGGAATTCAATCAATTCTTCAATCGTGTAAACGGCAGGTATTTTCACCTTAATAACAGATTCGAATAAATTATCCATATGAGGTAATAAAGCAAAACAACGGCCATTATAAACAGGCACTATCTCAAATACACCGTCGCCAAACTGGTGCCCCCTGTCGTGTACCGAAACTGCCGCCTCTTCTGCCGGCATGATTTCACCATCTACAAGAACTAGATTTTTGTACATAATTAAAACCTCCATATGCAAATTTTGTATTAAAATTCACTTTTTTGTCACCGGAAATATTGTATAATATAGAAAGAGCTGTGTAATATAACAGCTTTAATATTATACAACATTTTGTTAAATTTGTCCGCAAAGCTTTGAATAAAATGGTATCCGTATAATAAATTTATGAAAGAAGGTGACTGCCTATGGCTCATTTACCGCCGATAGTCGCTGATTTAGCGATGATCCTCTTAGTTGCAGGTATTACGACGATCCTGTTCAAAAAACTCAATCAACCTTTAGTACTTGGTTATATTATTGCCGGTTTTATTACCGGACCGCATTTCAACTTTTTCCCCACTGTATCAGACACCGCTAATATCAACGCCTGGTCTGAAATAGGCGTTATTTTTCTTTTATTTGCACTGGGTCTCGAATTCAGCTTTTATAAGCTGAAAAGCGTAGGCAGCACAGCTTTTATAGCTACCTTCGTTGAAATAGGCGGGATGCTGATCGTTGGCTATTTCACAGGCCATATGCTGGGCTGGGATCATATGGACAGCCTGTTCTTAGGCGGTATGCTGGCCATGTCGTCAACTACCATCATCATCAAAGCCTTTGAAGACCTCAAGCTCAAAGGTCAGCGCTTTACAGAAATGGTTTTTGGTATTCTGATAGTTGAGGACATCGTCGGCATCATTATGATGGTATTGCTTTCAACTTTAGCCGCTGCCAGCGCCGACATTTCGACGCTCGAGCTGATCGAAAGCGTCATGCGCCTGCTGTTCTTCCTGGTCTTATGGTTCGTTCTTGGTATGTATCTGGTCCCGTCCTTCTTTAAACGGGCTGAGCGCCTGATGAACGATGAAACTCTGCTGGTTGCTTCTATCGGCCTTTGCCTTGGTATGGTAGTACTTGCTACCCACATGGGCTTCTCGGCAGCCTTAGGCGCTTTTATTATGGGTTCTCTTATCGCCGAAGCACCAAGTGCCGAAAAAATAGAACATCTCGTCAAACCTGTCAAAGATCTGTTTGGAGCTGTCTTCTTTGTATCAGTAGGTATGCTTGTTGACCCTGCTTTACTGCTGGAATACGCGGTACCTATCATTGTACTCGTTATTGTTACCTTAGTCGGCAAGCTGCTGCTTTCCGGCGCCGGTGTACTGCTTTCAGGCCAAAACCTCAATACTTCTATGCACTGCGGTTTCAGCCTTGCTCAGATCGGTGAATTTTCCTTTATCATCGCATCTCTGGGCATGAGCCTCGGAGTTATCAGCGACTTTTTATATCCAATAATTGTTGCTGTTTCTGTAATGACAACCTTTACTACCCCGTTTTTCGTTATGGCAGCAGAACCTGCTTATCAGTTCACTAAAAAACTATTGCCGCAAAGAACTCTGGAATGGCTTGACCGCTATACGGAAGAAAATCCTGATAACGACGGTAAAGACAGTGACTGGCGCGATTTTCTGCGTGAGTATTTTATCCGCATTTTGATTTTTACGACTATGCTCTCAGCTGTCGCTTTAGGCTCTTATTATTATCTGCAGCCTTACCTGTCAGGAAAAATGTCAGCTCCCTACAGCAATCTGCTGACAGCGCTGCTGACTCTGGTCGTTATGGCGCCGTTCCTGCGGGCAGTTCTTGTCAATAAAACCAACCATCCTGAACTTTTCTCAACTTTATGGTTTAAGAAACGTTCTAATCACATCCCTTTAACACTGCTGTTATTTTTAAAAATCCTGATCGCAGCAGCATTTCTCTACTTTGTTTTTGCCAAACTACTTGGTCTGCAGTCACTGCTGGCCGCGCTGGCAACAGCAGGCGCTGCTTATTTCATCTCCTCATCCGACTGGCTGATGGGCGAATATCTGCGTATGGAATCACGTTTTCTTGTCAATCTGAACGAGCGCCATATGCTCAAACATCGTGAAGCCCTTGCTGAAGCTGGCGAAGAACATCTTTACGGATGGTTCGATGAAGAATTACAGCTTGCACGCTATAAAATCTGCGAAGACTCACCTATGATAGGTCAAACGCTGACCCAGCTTGCATTCCGTGAGCTTTATGGCTGCAACATCCTGCAGGTTTCAACTCCTGAAGAAGTCATCGATATGCCCGGCGGTCATCACATTCTGCAAAAGGATTCTACTTTGTTGATGATCGGTACTGATTCTCAATTCAAACTGTTCGACACCGCCATCAATACTCAGCGTCTGTGTATGACTCTGGTGGAAGAACTTATCACGATGCGCGAATTTATGCTGCGTGAAGACAACGATAAAGAAAACGTTTCGGTATTCTTATCGTGCGCTATCACTATCGACAAGCACTCGCCTATCCTTGGTAAATCGCTCAAGGACACCAATATCCGTGATGACTGGCACTGCCTTGTCATCGGCCTGGAACGCGGCAGTTACACTATGACCAATCCTAATGTTTCGCTTGTTTTTGAAAAAGGCGACCTGCTTTGGGTCTTAGGCAAGCAAAAAATGATCAATCAATTAGTACGTGAAGAAATCCTTTAAAAACAAACAAAAAAACCTTCGGCTGTGCCGAAGGTTTTTTATTTATTTCCCCTGTAAATTTATAACAACTATTTCCGGTTTCAGCTCCGTCCGCACCGGCGGTCCCCAAAATCCGTAGCCATTGCTGACAACAGCAGTCAGGTCACCAAATCGGGCCAAACCATAATCCAGCTTATACATCCGCTGCGTAACCAGCCTGTTCGGGAACATCTGCCCTGTATGGGTATGCCCAGCCAGATACATATCATAACCGGCCTCAGCGGCAGCATCCATCCGCCGCGGCTGATGATCGATCAGGATACTATAATACTTATCGTTATCGACGCTCAGAGCCTGCAACGGAACAATACTTGTTGAAACACGATAATCATGCAAACCGGTAATTTTCAATTTATCATCAACCACTGTACTCTCATCAGTCAGTATACTGATATTATTGCCTGCCAGCAAAGCTCTCAGCTCGTCAGGCCGATCAAGATAATCATGGTTTCCATAAGCTCCATATACCCCTAATGGTGCCTGAAGCTCCTTTAACGGGGCCAGTGAATCCTCCTCGATGATATATTGCAGCCGCTCATCCATAATGTCACCGGCAATCAGTACTAAATCGGGCTTCTGCGCATTGACCAGCTCTACTAAGCCCTTACTGTAATCATAGCCAAGCTCGCGTCCCAAATGGATATCGCTGACAAGCACTATTTTATACTGCTTATCAGACGACAGCTTATCGGTAACAACGGTTTCCGTACGTACAACAGGGCTAAACGCACGCCAGCTGCCCCAGGCAACAAAAATTACCAGAACTATTGCGCCCGCAGCGGCAAACTGCATAAACGGCAGCTTGAATGAAAAAATACGCAAAACTGCATATACGATACCATGCACAACCATCAACAGCAGCGAATAGTACAAAAACGCGATCCAATAACCGCTCAGCCAGGCCGAAAGCTTTAACAGCGGCAATGGCAAACTTTCAGGCAAAACACGGCTGCCAACAGTATTAAGCATCAGCAGCACATATAAAGCGATAAACGGCGCCGACCTCATAAAAGAAAATGCATGACTGTAATAAACCCACGCCAAAGAACTCAAAACAAAATCGATCAAGGAAATAAACAGAATTACACTCAAAAGAACAGTCTCCTCCCGAAGCTCAGTTTTTATACTAAATATTATTCATAGCCTGGAAAACTTCTATGCTTTATTATACAGGTTAAAGTCCGCTCCAAGTCAAGTGGTAAAGCTGCTATTTTAGTCCCTGAATGGATAAATTTACAAAAAGTTTGAACTTTCCTGCGAAGAATGCCGGCTTTTTATTTTTACAGCACAACTATTTGCTTTCTCCCAGGCAAACATACTCATCTGATCTATATACTCTGGGGATAATCATTGCCAAACATAAAATAAGAAATACGATGCCGCCCCACATCATATACTGCATTCCCATATGTGCAATCACCATCCCGCAGACTGCCGACCCTAAAGCAGTCCCCAAATTAGCGGCAGTCAAAAAAAGACCGTTGGCAAAATCAGGTGCCTCCGGGGCCGCAGTAGTAATCCAATACTGGTTGATATTCGCATTCATACCTCCCAAAACTCCCCAAAGCAGCGTGATCAAAGCCATAGCCGGCGCCGAGGTACCGCTCCAGAAGAATGCAGCATAGACAATCCCCAATGTGACTGGAAATATTATGACCAGCTTATCGGCAGACGCGCCTGCACTAAGCATACGGCCGGCAATAAAATTCCCGACGATATTCATCAAACCATAAACAAGTAAAATCAGGCTTACCGTATTCCACGAAAAAGCAGTGATATTGGTCAGATAGCCTGAAAAATATCCAAAAACTCCAAAGACAGCTCCATTCATAAACATAACGGCTGCAATAGAAAACCATAATACCGGCTTCTTTAAAACACGCAGCTGCTGCCCATACGAAAGCCTTGCTGCCACAGGCAGCGATGGTATATACAACCAGGTCGCAATCAACGCCGCTGTATTGACTACGGTAAAACCCGCCATAGCAGCCGTTAACGAAAAACTGCCGGCAATAAAGCTGCTGACCGGTACTCCCAGTACCATCCCGGCCGATACTCCCACAATGACCTTAGCAACAGCCCGGGGAGCTGCTTCCGGGCTGACTGAAGCAGCCGCAACAGAAAAAGCAAGCGAACAATAAACCGGATGGAAAATCGCCGGCACAACTCTTGCCAGCAGCATAACTGCGAAATTATCAGTAAAGACAGAAATAAGATTACCCAAAACAAATACGCTCAATACCAGAAGCATCACCCGCTTCCTGTCGATGCCCGCAAAAAGCAGCGGCATCACCGGACCGGCTGCAGCCACTGCCAAAGCAAACAAACTGACCAGCAAACCGGCCTGTGCGATACTGATACTAAATTTTTCTGCCAGAAGCGGCAAAATACCCAGCACACCCATTTCTGTATTGATGATACCAAAAACACCTATCGTCAAAATAAAGATCAGCAAATTATTTTTTTCTTTCATAACCTCTCCTGTTAACAAAAATGTGGACCCCCAGCATCCCGAGAATCCACAAAAACAAAACTTTCAGAAAATCAGATCTGCAGCTTTTGCTGCAGTAAATTATTTTAAATTAGCCTTGAAGAAGCTTTCGAGCTTATCAAACGGAATAAGCTCTACCCTGTCATAAAGATCTACGTGGCCTGCACCGGCAACATAATACAGTTCTTTCGGTTCAGCCGCACGTTTATATGCATCTTCGCTAAACTCTTTGGAATGTGCCTGATCACCGGTAATAAAGAGCAGCGGACGCGGAGAAATTGTTTCAATATCATTGAAGGGATAAAAATTCATAAATTTAGTATTACTGGAAAGCGTCGGATGTGTCGTTAAAAGCGGCGAAGAACCTGCAGGAGTAAATTCTCCTCTTGGCGTACGGTAAAAATCATAGAATTCGCGTTCAATAGGATTGGACTTTTCCGTGATCTCATGTACGGTCCCGCTTGTGTATTTAGTTGCGCCACCCTGGAATTCCACATAACGCTGCTCCGCCGCATCAGCAATGATCTGTTTTCTTTGTGCAAGCGTCAGAGAATGATTAAGTCCATTGCGGTTAGCTGCACCCATATCATACATACTAATAGTTGCAACGGCTTTCAGGCGGGGATCGATTTTAGCGGCGCTGATAGCAAAACTGCCGCTGCCGCAGATCCCGATCGCGCCAATCTTTTCTCGATCAGCAAAAGGCCCTGTACCCAGGTAATCTACCGCCGCACTGAAGGTTTCAGCATAAAGCTCAGGCGCAACAGCATTGCGTGGCTGGCCGTCACTGCCGCCCCAAAACGCCAGATCGACAGACATAGTTACAAAACCGCGTTCTGCCATCTTAACAGCGTAAAGATCAGCGCTTTGCTCTTTTACTGCCCCCACTGGATGCCCTACTATGATAGCAGCATGTTTTTTACTTTTGTCCATATCTTTCGGCAGATACAAATTACCGGCAATATTCATCTTGTACTGATTTTTAAAAGTGACTTTCTGGACCTCCACCTTATCACTCCTGTAAAAATTATCAGCATCAGCAGGCCTGTCAGCAGCAAACACAGCGCTTGTACCAGCCGTCGATAAAATCACCCCTAAAGCGATACTCTTAAACATTTTCAAATAACGGTCAGCCAAAACTTTCTTTTTCATACTTCTCAACTCCTTAAAATCATTGATCCATTTACAATAAGTTTCAAAACAGAGCCTTTCAGCTTCACTGATAATTCTGCTTACCCGGCTCCTTTGTCTTAATTATAAAAACAGAATCCAAGAATATCAAATACATATATTAAATGCTTTGCCATACTTGAAAAGTATATTAAAAACTATTATAATACTTATATTGGAGGTGAAATTTTATGGATATCAGAACCCTGCAGTATTTCCTTGCCGTAGCCCGCGAAGAAAGTATCAGCGGTGCAGCCGAATTTTTACATATGACACAGCCACCGCTTTCAAGGCAGCTCAAAGAACTGGAAGCAGAGCTTGGCAAACAGCTTTTTATCCGCGGGAACCGCAAAATAACGCTGACGGAAGATGGTATGATCCTGCGCAAAAGAGCAGAAGAAATCGTTGCTCTAATGGAAAAAACCAAAGCTGAAATCAACGCCTCTGCTGAAAACATTACAGGTGATATTTATATTGGCTGTGCAGAAACTGAAGGTATGCGGATGCTGGCTAAAATAATCAGTAAAATACGCCAAGAATATGACCATATACATTTTCATATCTTCAGCGGCCAAGCCGAAGACGTTTCCGAACGTCTGGACAGCGGACTGCTTGATTTTGGCTTGTTTATCGAGCCGGCTGACCTTAAGAAATACGATTTTATAAAATTACCGATCACTGATATCTGGGGTTTATGGATGACCAAAGCCAGCCCTTTAGCTGAAAATAAAACTATCAAGCCTCATGATTTGCTGGGCCTGCCGCTGATTATTTCCAACCAGGCCATGGTCAAAAATGAGATAGCCGGCTGGATGGGAGGAAATTACGACAATCTGAATATCGTCGCTACCTATAATCTTTTATATAACGCTTCCCTTATGGTAGAAGAAGGGGTCGGCTATGCATTAAGCATCGACAGAATCATCAAATCATATGACGACAGCCCGCTTTGCTTTCGCCCATTAGAACCAACACTTGAAGTTGGGCTTGATATTGTCTGGAAAAAATATCAAACCTTTTCCAAAGCCTCTGAAAAATTTTTAGAATACCTGAAAAAAGAATATATTTAAATATGGATATAACAAAACAGAGAGGGCTCAAAAAGCACTCTCTGTTTTTACTGTCAGGAAATGATATTTTATTTTACTAAACCCAAGCGTTTCAGCCAGGCACTGACATCGCTCTGGGCATTTTGCGCGCTGCCGCCGCTGACTACCAATGCATCCAGCACTGTAGCTCCGGGAACAGCTTTCTTTAGATCGCTGACACAATTAGCTACGCCACCGCCGCCATGAGTAACGAACGGTACGATAGTTTTGCCGGACAAATCATACTGCTCTAAAAAAGTGAACATCGGCATCGGCATCGTGCTCCACCAGTTAGGCACGCCGATATAAACGACATCGTAATCCGCCATATTTTCTACACGTCCGTTAATTGCAGGACGCGCGTTATTATCACGTTCGGCTCTGGCAACTTCAGTAGTTTCCCTATAAGCTTCAGGATATGGCGTGACAGTAGTCACCCTGAACATATCCGCACCTGTTTCATTACCGATCATTCTGGCAAGAGCCTCGGTATTACCTGACCGCGAATAATACACGACCAAAGCCTTACTGCTGTTAGTTTTATTTTCACTCTGCATAATTTTCCCTCCATTATCAGTAGAAATAGCTTCGGCATTACTGCCGCCGCAAGCCGCCACCAGCATTGCCAGCATCGACATCAGCACCACAACAATTTTTTTCATACTATACCTCCTCATCTTTTATTTTACCCAAAGCAGCGTTTGGTATTTTACCATAACGCCTTTGCCTTTAATTCGATTTTACAGGCTAGAGTCAACTTTAAGTCAAGCATTTACAGTTAAAGTTTGCAAAAAGTTCATATTATAAATTTCAGCATTGATGCCAAAAAGAAACCCCGCATGCCAATGCATACGGGAGAAGCTTCCACAACATATTTAAATATCAGGCATGAGGAATATTGGTATAGTCAGAAATCTCACGATTGATCGTACACAAATCACCTGCATTCAAATCATGCAGATTCTTATGACCAGTGATACGGGCATATGTTTTCAGCTCTGCCAGAGAACAGTTCAAAAAGTTTGCTACCCTCTGCGCCGATGCTTCGATCTTAAATCTGGAGCGCAGCTCCTGATCCTGCGTAGCGATACCTACAGGACATTTACCCGTACCACAGATACGATACTGCTGGCAGGCTGCCGCAATCAAAGCAGCCGATGCTACTGCCACAGCATCCGCACCCATAGCCAAAGCCTTGGCGAAATCAGACGATACCCGCAGCCCGCCGGTGATCACCAGCGCAATATCATCAGCTCCCACAGCATCAAGATACTTGCGGGCACGATACAAAGCATAAACGGTCGGAACACTGGTCGCATCACGAACCAGCTTCGGGCTGGCGCCTGTAGCGCCGCCGCGTCCGTCGATCGTAATAAAATCAGGCTCTGCAAAAACGCAAAACTCCAAATCACGTTCCAGCTTACCGGCTGCGATCTTGATACCTATAGGCCTGCCGTCAGATTCCTCGCGCAGACTCGTCACCAATGCTTTCAAATCCTCTTTAGTATTGATATCAGGAAACTTGGACGGGCTGATAACATCTTCACCCAAAGGTTTATTCCTGATCGCCGCGATTTCCGGTGTCACTTTGCTGCCGGGAAGATGCCCGCCCATACCGGGCTTCGTACCCTGGCCGATCTTGATCTCGATCGCATCAGCATTACGCAGATTTTCCCGTGTCACACTGTATAAATTGGGGATATATTCAAAAATATATTTATGCGCCGCTACCATTTCTTCCGGCAGAATACCGCCTTCACCACTGCACATCGCCGCACCTGCTAAAGCGCTGCCCTTGGCTAAAGCCACTTTAGTCTCTTTTGACAAAGCTCCGAAAGACATATGTGAAACAAAAATCGGATTAGTCAAAATCAACGGCTTTTTGGCATTTTTACCAATCACAGTCGTCGTATCGACCGCGTCATGGTCGTTGAGCGGCGGCGGATTCAGCTGATTGCCCAGCAGCAGGATATCGTCCCAGCCCGGCATAGGCATCTGCGTACCCATCGCACCGATGATCGACTTACCTGTTACAGCCATTTCATGGATATCGTCCATATAACGGCAACTGGCGTCACAACGGGCGTATGCCGGATCATAAGCCAGCTCCTCCGGAGCTGCAGCGGCTTCCAGAGCAGTAGAAGCAGCAGCTTCGCTGTCGTTTTCCTCCATCAATACCATCGTCATTCCACAGACCGGGCATTTACTGTCAAGCAGTGGCTGCCCCTCTTTTTCTTCGTCATAAATATAACCGCAGACACTGCATTTATATTTTGCCATTTCTCCTCAACCTCCATTTTTTCGATAATCATTATCTAATAATATATTCTATATCTATTATAAGTTTTCTGAAAATTATCGTCAAGCCGTTTTCTGTTTTTTCATAGTAAAAAGCACAGACCAAAATGGTCTGTGCTTTGATTGTAATTTTATTAGCCCTGTGATGGAATAATACCACCAACCCAGCAGCCAAAACTACCAGGATTACGGCTTTGTGTATAAACTTTTCCCGGCCCGGTAAACTTACATACCAACATCTCACCTGAAGTCAGGCTGGACATGATCCCGGAACTTGCTTTCGTTACCTTATAATTCATATCAGCATCCCAAGCTACCAAATGACCTGTATCAACAACCATCTCTTCGCCCACCTGCAATTCTAACGGATAGATAGCCCCGAACGAATTGAAGAATAAGGTTCCCGTACCTGAAGCTTTAACGACAAATAACCCGGCGCCGGAAAAAAGACCTTTACCCAGATTCTGCATCTTAGTCTCTATTTTTACACTCTCTTCCGCCGCTAAAAAACCGCCAGAAGTAATACATAAGGTATTGCCTGTCAACTCATAGGCTGAAACATCTCCCGGTATCGGCGGGGCTAAAACAGCCTCCCCAGCTTGCCCCTGTGCTGTCAGATGCTGAAAAAACAAGCTTTCGCCGCTTAAAAATTTACGTGCCAGGCCGCCCAGCATCCCGCCCTCCATTTTACCTTCAACTTTGATATTACCTGACATCGCCATCATAGCATCAGATTCCGCTTTAATACTCTCGCCTGCTTCCAGCTGTACCTTTAAAAAGGCAAAAGCGCCCGGCTGCATAATTTCATAACGCACCAATAATCATCTCCTTAGTTTATTAATTTCAAAAGTACTATGTCAATATAGCATTTTTCTCACCATGAAAGCAATCCTAATATTGAAATGGTTCAGTTTTTCTTAAATTTTTTCAAATTTCCATCTAAGTCAAAATCTGCAAAATACTTAGCCCTTGGACTTTTAGCAGATACAGAAATATCCCACTTACCCTGCCAAAATCTGAAACTCATATAATCATCTATTTTAGCGCCTTCGATATCTTTTATTTGGGCTTCCATGCTTTTATAAACTTGAGGAATCTTGGCAAAATCAAGCTGCTCTAAAGGTATACAATTGTCGATAGCTTTGCCACTGCCGGAAAGCTGTACGGGCCTTGCCTTACTCCACCCGCCGCGATACTCATAGTTATCCACTTCATCATCAGTACCCGGTTTTAAAATATTAATAACAACTCTGTTTCCTGTTTCACCGGTATACATATTAACATCTTGAAAAATAAGTATCTCTTTACCTTTTAGTCCATCCAGATTTTTAAATTCATCCATGATCTTAACCAAAGAACCCTCGTCTTTAATGATATTGCCGACAAGACTGCTGCTACCGCAGCCAGTCATAGCAAATACCCCCACCAGCATCACTAACATAACTAAAAACTTTTTCATCTTCAACACTCTCCTTTTCACAGCTGATTTTTATGACTTATGTATAACAACAGTTAAAACTCCCACCTGAAACCGCCTTCAATACGGTAAGGTGTTTTTACCGTACCGCCGAAAGTTTTTTCAATATCAAAATAAAAATTAGTCCGTTCACTCAACAGCACGTCCGTACCAATACCAACCTCCAACCAAGTACCACCCTGACTGTCGTTAAAAGTCAGCCTGTCGTCATTTTTACTGTCACGTAAAGTAACACTGTCATCACCAAAAAATTCGTGCAGCAGCGAAGCCTTAGCATAATAACGGGAAGCCTTGACCGTATTTCTGTCAAATTCACGACTCAATACGAAACCGAGCCGCCCCACTAAACTGTTTATCGAATCTGTTTCAACTTCAATACCATTTTTAGTAGTATATGAATCGCCCCATAAATGCCCATAAGTCAGTTGGGCCTGCGGTTCAACAAACCAGCCAGCTTCGTTAAGCTGTTTTTTACGCCCGTATTCAGCGCTTATACTTGTCGCCCAGTTTTTGCCGCTGCCGCTGTCCGCAAACTCGCCGTAAGTTTCGTGGTCGCTATGCAGCCTGCTACCCTTGGCTATAAGATCCAAATAGTGCCCCTTGTTGCCCAGCCATGTACCATATAATGCCAAACTATTGTTGCTGTTTTCGCCATTGCCTTTATTATATGAGCTTTTGCCCACACCACGGCTCAAAGCAATACCTTTACGCCAAATACCGTTTGTGCGTACTTCGCGTTTATCGTACCCCAGTTGTACTGTTGTCATATGATTGCTGAAACCATATTCTCCCCCACGATTATGCTTACTGCGGATAATACGGATCCAGTCTCCACCAGCGTCAGTAGAATAACGCAGCTCGCCCATTCGTTTAAGTAAGGTGTCGTTTTCATTCCAGTAACGCCAACCGGCAAACCCTGCTGCCAAAGCGGCCACCGGCACCTTGGGATCATCGGCAGTCACTTTGTTATAGCCTGTTATCCACCAGTCACGGTTGGTAGAATCCACCCATTGCAAATTATCAAATTCATCTTTGGATACTAATTCACTGTTAGCTGCCTTATCTTCTTCCTGCGTCTGTAACAGTACAGGCTTATACGAAAACAGCTCCGAAACCTGCTTTGTACCTGCGTTAAAGGTCACATCATCAGTTACGCGGGCAAATTTCAAGTATTTTCCAGTCACATCAGCCTCATTTTTAAAAGCATCATCATCAACATACACCGTATGCGTCATAGCTCCTGCACTGTTTTCGGCATGAATAAAGTCACCATAACGTGTATAAATGACAGGATCACTTAAATTTATCGTTTGGTCACTGCCATCAGCAGCAGTGTAACTGTACGTATTACCGTTAAGCGTACCGCCATGATAGATCTCCGTTCCGACTTTCACCACTGTCACACCGGCATCATTCAAAATATCTGTATTGATAACAAAATTACCGTTATTTCCCGACAAAGTATCTATAGACATTTTTTGATACGGATTCGACGTCTTATAATAATGCTCCTGGTGCGAAAGATCGATCAGGCCCTCGTTAACATTAAGCGCCATAAAGTCACTGTCACCGGTCACCTGCCATTCAGTATCCTTCTTGGCCGTAATATACACATTGCCGTTGGCAGCTCCGTATAAATACGAACCGGCCTTATCCATCACAAAATTGATATAAGAACTTCCGTCAGTTGGCACATCAGCACTCAAAACCGTCGGTTTATTACCCTGCATATAACGTAAATCCGTATCCTGCTCCCAATGTGTCCAGGGATTGACAACTATCTCAAGCGACATAGCGCTGCCATCAGTATAACCCTTACCATCGGCATACAAATCGCCGTCGACAGTAACCAGATTACTCTTACCGCTGCTATTGACCTCTATCGTGCCGCCCTGCACAGCGTGCAAAGCCCTGACAAGCTTAAAATCACTGTCGTTGGCCCCTCGGTCTACCTTAATATCCGTCTGTCCATCAATCATCATCTTACTGTTTGCTTTATTGGCCCAAACGCCAAAGCCGTCATTAGCGGCAGCCTTGGCTGTAACATTCAAAGCACCGTTAAACGTTACCCAACCGCCCCTCTCTGCCAATACCCCCACCGTTCTGCCCTGTGCCGATTCAGCCTCGATATTTACAGCACTGTTGGCATCAGTCGTCACACTGCCGCCAACACGCTGAAACTCAAAGCCGTCAGTTTCATAACGCCCAACAAGACCCATAGCATCGCCGATATCAGTTGCAGCTCTTAAATTTACAGTGCCGTTGATAATCGTTTTGCCTCCGTTGAGCAAAGCATAAGCATCATTCTTTTGTGATACGGCGTTAATATTGCTGACGGTATTTGCGCTGAACTGCGTCGCACTGTACTTTTCCGTATACACACCAGTAGCCGTGCCGACAGCATCGGCGTTGATCCTCGTTTCTGCACTGTTGAATCTGATCACGCTACCATAATTATCTCCCGACGTATTAACCACAGCGATCGCGCTCACTCCTGCTTTGCTACTGCTAGCACTCAAATCAGTACTATCGGCGTTAAACTCCACGTTCGCCCCGTCATAAGCAGTCAATGCCGTGACCTGCTTACTATTTATTCCCTGCATTTTGATAACAGTCCCTGCACCGCTGAAAATCGCCTTGCGTTCAGGATCACCCTGCGCATTCAGCAAATAAACGATCTGCTTCTCGCCGCTGTAAGGCTTATTCAGATCAATAAATTCCTGCCTCTTATCTCCATCTGCAGGCAAAGTTATATTTTGATCGGCACTGGTTACCAATGCCGCAGCTTCAACCAGAGGCAGCACGGATGTCCCCCCCAGATATACACACGACATTGTCAGCAAAGACGCCAACACCTTCTTGCTTAAATCCTTATTGTTCATAAATTTCATCCTTCCTTATTGGAGACTAACCCAAATAAGGGCTAGTCTTTAGAAATTCCACCTTACACCGGCATTCCAGGTCCAGTCTTTCTTAAAATCACTGCCGCTGCTGCGTTCTACATCCACATAAAGCTGGCTGTTAGAACCCATTGTCACTGCCGCACCGAGACCGTACTCGAACCAGGTATCGTCAAAGCTGTCACTAACTTTCACCCGGCCTGTGCTGTCAGTCATGGTCACATCGTAACCGCCGCCAAACTCGTGCAGCAGGTTGGCTTTAACATAAACTACACCTTTATTCCCCACTTCCTTACCGATATTGAAACCGATGCGGCCTACGGCGCTTTTGATGCCACTTTGATCTACATTGATACCATTGCTGGCAGTGTAGTTATCGCCACCCAGATAGCCTAAAGTAAACTGGGCCTGCGGCTCGATATACCAGCTGTTTTGTAAATCATTTTTACGGCCGTATTCGGCGCTCAGCGATACGCCGGTATTATTAAAATCACCAGTGATCTTGTTGCGGTTGGTATCATAAACTGTAAAATCATTATCCATATTGCTGATTTTAAATACTAAATCCAGATAATGACCCTTGCTGCCGATATCAGTGCTGTAGAAGCTGATCGACTTGCTGCTGTTGTCACCGCTGCCACGGCTGTAGCTGCTGCTGCCGTCAGTATAGCTTAAACCAACGCCCTGATAACGTGTTTTGTCGGCAGTACGTTTAGTTACCTGATCGTAGCCCAGCTCATAAGCAGTGTATTTGTTCTCAAAACCAAACTTACTATCACGGCTGATCTTGCTGCCCTTCACGCGAAACCAGGCTCCCTGTTCTTCCTCGCCATTATGTCTCAGCTCGCCCATGCGTTGGAGCAGCTTGTCGTTTTCCGTACGCCAGGTGTGGTAGTTCAGCGCATTAGCAGAAAGTATGGTATCCACGCTGGTAGTAGGTTTAATGTCAGGGTTATCCGGATTATCCGGTTCTACTGGCACTATTTCAAAACCATCCAGTTTCCATTCTGTCATCCCGGTGCCAAGCACTTCGTCTTTTAAGTTATACTTCACATAAAATAACGATTGTTCACGTTCGTTAGCCGTAAATTTAATCGCATCCGGCGCAGTTGCCAGCAAAAGCCCTTTACCTGCATCAGCAGCAATCTGATCCATCGTCACTTCGTTAACATCAATAATATCGATGCTGTGCGTGCCTGCATCTGTACTGGCAAGAATATTTACCTTGTCACTTTGCATATTCACAACATCTGTTTCCAACCTGAACAAACCACCAGTACCATTAACACTGCCAATAGTTAAATCAGCATATTGATCAGCAGTCTTCGTCATATCAACAATGCCACCGTCATGCAGATTCAAATTCATACCTTTGTTATAAATAGTACTATCGCAGCCGGGATACCAAACTGCACCATTAGCCAACTCTAAATTGATCGCATTGCCACTGGCATTCAGCTGGGCATCGCCTTCCCACCAGGAATTCGCATTATTAAAAACAGCATTAATAACACCCTTAGATGTTGAAACAAAATGTCCCTTGACCTGTACTGTTTTATCTTTAGCACTATTAATATTTACGACACCGCTGTCCTGTGCATTTACTGCCGTAGCTTTCATTGTTCCACTACTCGCAGAATGATTGTTCAAGGTAATCTTGGTATCGCCTGTAAAATCAATACTGCCATAAGCAGCATTTACCCCGCGCTGTATAGAACCTCCCGTCATTGTAATCTCAGTATCACTAAAGATAGCAGACGAATTCTGGCCGTTTACCTGAATGGCATAACTTATTTGTCCTGCTGAACCAATATCAATGGTAGTTTTGCCTTGGACTGTAAGCGTATTATGTTTGCCGAACACATTGATGCCGTAACCAAGATTACTGCCCTGTTGAGTACTGTTATGATAGAGTTGCAACTTCAAATCTTTCTCAAAAGAAACACTTCCCATGTTATCTGTATAGTTATTAAGATAGATACCATACAGCGCATTGTTGCCATTACTAGTACCTTTTATATTCACATCGTCCTTAAAAGTGCCTTTAGCTCCGCCATTTAAGTAAATAGACTTTATACCCTGACCTTCAATATCAATATTCACCTTGCCATTGAAAGTTATATCACTAGCATCGTTAATAGAATCAAAAGACCCGGGATTTATATATTTAGTTCCTCCATCAATAATAATACCTCTGGATTCTCCTGCATCAGACTTGATATTCAGCTGCCAGTCACCGTTTATAATACCCGTTGCTCTTACAAAACTTTTGGATGGGCCACCCCAGCCTCCGGTCTCAACATCTTCACTGCTGCCGAAAACCATGCCATAAGCCTGACTGATTATCCCACCATTACCGTTGATCGTATAAACGCCGCTGCCAGTCATAGGAATATCAAGATTCTCTCCATAAAATCGCAATGCTGTAGAATTTGCAATGTTCTCAGACGTAAAATTAAAAATATCACCGCCAGTCAGGCTGCCACCGACAGTAATAACTTGTCCGACCGTATTATTGGGGTCATTTTCTGCCGCCTCTGCCATCGGGAGCGCGGATGTCCCCCCCAGATATACACACGACATTGTCAGTAAAGACGCCAACACCTTTTTACTTAAATCCATCTTTTCCATGATACATTTCCTCCCATTCATCTTTTTTCCTTTGGATTAGGCCTTTGTTTATAACAGGAATAGCTGCAGTAATATTGCCGCTTTCTTCCTACCAAAGCTGTATAGACATGATATGTTTTATTGCAGCCAAATTCACGGCCGCAGATCGGACACTTGACTGTCAGCCCTCCTAATCCTGCCCTGTTATCTTTGTGTATCGATTCCTCCCAGCTTTCGATATGCATCTTAAACATCTCCCTAAAGCTACTCGCTGCAGCGTACGAGTTTGTATCTTTATTACCCGTTCCTTCTTTTTCTCAAATCGGTCAGGATCAACCAATTCATCCAAAGTACATTCAAAAATATCTCGCAGCTTTAACAGTGCTTTCAAACTCAGCATCACTCTGCCGTTTTCAGCATTGCTCAGATGCGTTTGAGATATCTTAAGCTTCTTGGCAAGATTAGTTTGAGTAATCCTTTTTTGTATCCTTTTGATCTTGATAGTCTCCCCAATCCTTAAAGGATCCATTCCTTCCATCTTTTTCACACCTTTCTTTTTGCTTTATCACTTCATTAGACAACCTATTTCCATAGTGTTGTAATTGTGATTGCCTATTAGCTATCATTCCTGTTAGCTTCATAACCTGCAGTAAAATTTGCTGACCTGATAATTTACTGCAGCAGAGCTACTTTCATCTTTATTAATTCTCAAGCAATTGCCAAGCTTAGCAGTAACGCTAATAAAATAAAACTATTATCTTTTGATTCAAATTTTCCTATTACAGTTAATATTTTTAACTATTTACTATATTACCACGTTCGTCCCCCCCCGCAAGATATTTTTGTTCGCTTTTTTAAAAAATTTGTTCAATGGTCTTGCAACTGATAATTTTTAGGTGTATAATACAAAACATAAAAGATAAGGCGACGCTTACCTTTAGGTTTGCATCGCCTTATCTTTTTTATCATTTTTTATGGTTCCGGCTATCGCACGTCGCGCTATAGCTGTGTTCAAGCCTTTATTCCGTTTTTTTCTGTTCCTTGACAATGGCGCTGCTCAGCTCGTGCAGGCAGTCGCCCAGCTTGTCCAGCCGCTGTTCCATACGCAGCAGCAGGTACCAGCTCAATACTATCGGGAAGCCAAAATTACCTATCGCTGTAAATAATTCCTGGGCTTCCACTAAGCAAGCACATCAATAGTAACTGTTTTGATGCGGGCTTCTGTAAATTCTGTCAGTTCCAGGCCGCCGCTGGTCAGTACGTTGGCGGCTATGATCTTGTCGGCTGCCGTTTTGGCTTCGGCAAGGGTGAGTCCTTCGCGAGGGTCGGCGATGCTTAAGGTTTTTTTAGCTCCGTCGCTTTTGGTGAAGATGAGTTCTAAGGTTTTTTCCATGGTGTGTGCTCCTTTTTTGTAGGTTTTCGGCCTACTTTATTTTTTTGTGTTTTTTCAGGGATTTTGCTTTAAAATCGGGTTATATGCGTTTTTTTGAAGCAGGGTTATTTTTTTGCTGTTTTTCGTATTTTTAGACTTTGTTTTTAGAGTTTTGCTATGCAGCTTGCTTCTTGAAGAAAGCTGCATAGCAAAAACTTATGCCGCTAAAAGAAACGTATCCCCTTTCTTCTAAGAGAAAGAGCTAATAAAAAAATCTAAACTTTAAATCAAAAAGTCAAAAAACATTTACTGCCAGGCGGATGATCTACAATATCATTCCGCCTGAGCCAGCTCGGCCTTTTCCGTAACGTAGACGTTGACCACTTCGTGGCTCATCAGCTCGTTCATGGCATTGGCCACAGCAAGGCATTTGTCGTCGGCGGCGTCCAGCTTGACGCTGCCGACAGATACGGATTTGACCTGCGCTGCCCCCAGCGCATTGACGCCGTTTTCGACGCCCAGGGATAGTTTGTAGGATGTTGCTGTTTTAGTCGTGCTCATTTTCTATACTCCTTTTGTTTTTTAAATTTTACTGTGTTCTAAATACCAGCGAGCTTTGCCGCGCAGTATGTCCCCACCCGGCTTCATCTGTCCGTCGCCGGGTGAATCGCGCATATACCACAAGTCCCAGCGTGTTTCGGCGTCGCCGCTGTAAGGGCCGTAGCCATCCAGCAGCGCTGCTTCGCAGTGGGTCATTACGGTATCGATAGTAAGCTGCAGGCCCAGCGCCGTTACGAGCAGCGCCACTGTCTGCGCCATTTTTTCGGTCTGCACTGCCGTAGGGGCAAACTGCCCCAGGTCGGCATCATAGCCGTGGTTGGCCTGCGCCCCCAGCCCGCAGCACAGGGCGACGGCGATACTGCCGCTGTTGCGGCGCCAGGTGTGGCTTTTGTACTGCGACAGGCTGCTGCTGGTGCGGTAGACTGTGCCGTCGGCGTCGATATTGAGGTGGTAGTCGTCATAGACCTGCCCGTAGCGGCCTGCCGTCCAGTGCAGGTAGAGCTGCGTGATATGATCGCGGCTGCAGCCTGCCACAACGGCAAGCTGCGTAAGTGAGATAATCTGCGGCTGTTCTGCCAGCATTGCTGTCCCTCCTTTCCTGATATCGAAAGCAGCAGCAGGTACAGGGACCGCCGTTCTACTGCTTACACTTACTAAGTACATATCTTTTTTAGAAAAAATCAGGCTTGCTGCCGAAAAAAAAAATTATTTTTTTCGCGCGAACCTGATTTTTTTATTTTTGGCTATGTATTTAGTAAGTGTAAAACAAAACCGTCTTTTTCTTTTAGTATTTTCTTTTTCTTAATAAGTTTCTACCTCTCTCTAAGGTTTTACAGGCTCTTATGTTTAAGTGTTAATCAAGTTTGTATCAGTAGTGCTTACTAAGAAAGTACAGTAAAGTGACGGCGGTGTTTTAACGATCTAAGGAGGCGTATCATTTTGAATTTATTGGTATTTGTGAAAGGCGGCGGCAATGATGGATTATGACTGCAGGAGCAGTGAGAAGCGTTTGGCCGCTGTCGAAAACGACTGGCTGGCGGCCCCGGAGAATGCAGAGCTGCTGGAGGTATATACCTGCAGTTTATGCGGCAATCCTATTTTTGAAGGTGACGAGTATCTTGCTGTGGACTGCTGCGGCGAAGTATGCAGCGAATGTCTGGAAGGGCTGACGGCCAAGGATTTTGCTTTGGCTGCTTTAGATTTAAAAACCGGCGCAGCCGGTACTGAGGGGAGATAGATCACAGATGGAACATGAGTCAAATATACAGAAGCTTGATTTTGCTGTTTTGGTGCCGCAGGCACAGCGCGGCGACAGCATGGCGGTCAACAGCCTTTTGCTGGGTTTTACGCCGATGGTACGGGCGTTTAAATATAACAGTTATTATGTACATTATCTGGAGCAGGACGATACGGAGGTCCTGGCTTTGATGGCTGTCAATGATGCTATCAAAAGCTTTAAGCAGCACAATTTCCACTTTTTTGCCACACACGTAAAATATACGATCCGCCGTCAGCTCAATATCCAGGTGCAAAAGAAGAAGAACCGGTTCGATGCGGAGCTGGCAACTTTGGACGAGGAGGGCTGCACGAGCCTGGATGCCCTGGCCAGCGAATGTTATAAGGAAAGCATCAGCAGGGATGAGCGCAGCGCCTGCTTGCTGGAGCTGGTGGCACGGCTGCCGCAGATGCAGCGGCTTGTGATCAGCGAGGTGTTCCTGCGGGGCAAAAGCCAGCGCGAGGTTGCGGCAACACTGGGTGTGACCAGCCAGAGCGTGTACTGCTCTAAAAAGGCAGCGCTGGATACTCTGCGCCGGGCTTTCGGCCTTAGGCAGGAAGGACTGCGCTGATGGAACGGCCCTATGTTTTTATGCAGCGTGCTTTGGTGACGTTTAAGGCAGCCGGCCTGCATTCACCGCTTGCCGGCCCTTCCCAGGAGGAATTTTGGCTGCAGCTGTGGGTCGAGCGTTATGGAGCTTTAGAGGCGGGCCTGTTTACAGGCTGCGTCAAAAAGCTGGCCGGAGAGCGTTATTTTCCGCGGCTGCACGATATGGACGAAGCTGTTCATGACGCTCAAAAAAGGCTGCTGCTGGCACGGCGGCGCACGCAGGAGCACCGGGCAGACTGTCACGAGCCTGATTTGTTTGACCCGGCGAACAGCAAGCGCCGGGTGCGTGAGCTGATCGAGCATCTGGAAAAGAAGTTTACCCTGGCGGCAGGTCAATAAGAAAACAGACAGTCTGAAACTATGATTTCAGCCTGTCTGTTTTTTCGGTTATGAACTTGAATATTTACGGACAGCGAAAGCATCATCAGCTTACATCCGGCACAGCTTTTAAGCTTCTGCAGGTGTTTTTATTAATATATTTAGATTTTTTATCTGCAAATCGTCCGCCTACTTTGTCAACTGCAGCTGATTGCAGTATAATGTTATTCAATGAATAAATTTATACGGAGTTGATTAGGATGCCTGAGATAAAACCTTTGAGCCCGGAGATCAAAAAACGGGTGCTGCAAATGCAGCAGAACGAGCTGACGGAGTACCATATTTATACCAAGGTCGCAGGCTTTGTCAAAAACCCGGAGAACAAGGCGACGCTGCTGAAAATAGCCAATGAGGAGCACCGCCACTACCAGATCTGGGAGACTTTTACTAAAGAAAAGGTGCAGCCCATACAATGGAAGGTCTGGTGGTATACTTTTCTGTCGGTGATCTTTGGTTATACTTTTGCCCTGAAGCTGATGGAGGGCAACGAGGGCGACGCTGCCTATAATTATGAGGATATAGCCGCTGAGATACCGCAGGCGCAGAAGATAGCCGAGGACGAGGACCGGCACGAGCAGCTGCTGCTGGCGATATTGGACGAAGAACGGCTGCAGTATGTGGGCTCGATGATGCTGGGGCTGAACGATGCGCTGGTCGAGCTGACAGGTACTTTGGCAGGGCTGACTTTAGCGCTGCAGAATACCAAGCTGATCGCGTTATCGGGGCTGATCACCGGGGTTTCGGCAACTTTGTCGATGGCTTCGTCTGAATTTCTTTCGGCCCGCAGCGAAGGACGCGAGGATGCTTTTAAGTCCTGCGTTTATACCGGCATTGCTTACTGCATTACCGTGGCGCTGCTGGTACTGCCCTATCTTGTTTTTGATGACGAGCATTATCTGCACGCTTTGGGCACGATGCTGGTGACTGTGGTGCTGATAATCCTGGTGTTTACTTATTATATTTCGGTCGCCAAGGACCTGGATTTTAAAAAGCGTTTCTGGGAGATGGCGCTTATCAGCCTTAGCGTTGCCGCTTTTTCCTTTGTTATCGGCCTGCTCGTTAAAGAGGCTTTGGGGATCGACATTTGATTGTGACGTCATTGTGCCAGCTTAACGGTGCGTAACATAAAAAGACGCAGCTTTTATAGCTGCGTCTTTTATTTTTGCCTGTTTGCAGCAGGCAGTTATATTTAAAAACGATATCTGAAACCGACTTCACCACGAAGTACATGGCTGTCGCCGAAGTTTTTGGCGCTGGTGCTGATGCCCAGCTCGCCGTACAGAGAGTACTGCGAATTTCTGCCATAGTTATAAGTGCCTCCTACTGCCAGTCCCAGCCAGGTAGGGTCATTTTTGCTGGCAAAGTTGTCGCCGGCGATCAAAACGTTAGTACCGTCGTGAAATTCATGATAGACATTGAGCAGTCCATAGGCTTTTACACTGCGATAATTTTCGTCATTTTCGTTTTTATAGCTTTTTTCATAGTTCAGTGCTGCGCCAAACCGTCCCTGCAGGCTGTCGGCGCTGCCGCGTTTTACTGCCAGTCCGTTGACGTCGCTGAAGGAATCGAAATCAACATTGCTGTAAGCAAGCTGCATTTGCGGTGTCCATGACCAATGCGGGCGTTTCAGGGCGATCCGTTTGCCTGTTTCCACGCTCAGACCGTAACCAAAGCCTTTGTTGCCTTCGATCTGCTGCGCTGCAGCCGAGGAGCTGGAGGAGATATCGCTGTCGAACCAGACTGCCTGCGCCTGTGTATCGACGTAAACGCCGTTGTCTTTATACCAGGTCATAGTACCGCCCAGGCCTTTGCCGTCGCTTTTGATTTTGCCGTTACCGACTGCTGATTTGATCCTGGCCCGCGCCTGCCCCATTTGCAGGTTCAAACCGCCGACAACTGTTGTTGCCGCGTCCTGACGGGAGATTATTTTGTCGTAGCCCATCTTCATTTTCCACGAATCGACATCATAGCTGCTGTCAGGGGCAGCGGTGCTGCGGTCGGCTTTATATTTACCGCTCAGTCCTTCGGTCTTGAACCAGGTACCTTCCTGATACTGCAAATGCTGCTGCGGTTCGCCGTCCTCTATGATATGCCACTTACGGTTGCCGACACGTTCTTCCAGGGTATTGACTTTCATATAGCCCAGCATGATCTCCGGATAGGCTTCATAAAGAGGTACGGAAGGGTTGACGACGGGTGTGTCGTCTTTGTTCAGCAATGTTTTTAAATACCAGTCGCCGTCTTCCGGATCATATTGCAGGTGATAGAGGTATTTGCCAGCGGCGACAGCAGCGGTACCGTCTGGCTGCTTATAGTCATAGGCCAGTGTGAAGGCATTGGGATCAGACTTACCCTGGACGTCGACAATAAGGATACCTTTATCGGTATAGCCGCCGCTGCCGTTTTGATTGATGACCCTGATATTGGTAGGTGATCCTTCGGTATCGCCTTCGACTACCAGCTTGCTTGTAGGCGAAGCATCGCCGCCCAGAACGGAATAGATACTGAGCTTGCCGCCTGGCTGGCCTGTATAGTTGCCGCCAACGGTAAAGGTGCCGAACTTATCGGTATAGCTGCCCGGCGCCAGCCAGCCTGCGTTGACTACGTCGCCGGCTACTTTACCGGAGCCCTGCAGAAAGGCCTCGTGCAGTACGCGGATCTTGCCGGTAAAGTTTTTGCTGCCGCTGCCGTCTATCTGCAGCGCGCCTCCGGCAACTTCGACGTTTCCGGCAAAGCTGTTGTCGTTATTGGCCGCAGTCAGCGTACCGGCGCCGATTTTAATAAAAGTACCGCTGTCAACGACGCCGTTCAGCACGCCTGCCGCAATCACGTTATGTCCGTTGGTGTCAATGACCGCCGTTTTGTTAGCTTCTGCCGAGGCAAGATTGATTCGTTTATCGATAGTCAGATCGGCTTCTGCGGTCAGGCTGCCGTTATTGATGGTCAAATCACTGTTAGTGCCCAAGGCGTCCTGCGAGGAAATCGCCAGCCCGCCTCCATCAATGGTAGTGACACCGCTGTAGGTATTGGCTCCGGCATCCGGCCGCAATGTCACGATGCCGCTGCCTGTTTTTATCACCGAGCCATTGCCGATGATCTGCCCCTGATAGCTGCCATTATCATCCTGTTCAAAAATCAGCGTCCCGCCGTTGGTAAGGTCGATATTCCCCACATTGCCGTTGACCGGATGATTGACCGGCAGGCTTTCAGCTTTGGCGCTTAAAGAGGCGTCCTTCCTGACTGTGATCTTGCCTGTGAAGCCGTCATTGTTGCCGCTCAGCCCCAGGCCGCCCTGCTGCACGTCTACTGTGTCGAAGCCCTGCATTGGGCCGGTTATCTCCCACAGGCCGGTACCTGTTTTAGTCAGGCTCGTAAAATTTTTGATAGCGCCGTCCAGTGTGCCGCCTACTTTATCACTGCCGCCGTCTAAGGTAAGCTTATTGTTACCGCCGCCGCCATCGATATTACCTGTAACATTGGAGCCGGGCATAAAAGTCAGGTTATCATCGCCTTTGGCAAAAAACAGGCTGCCGTTGACGGTACCGTTGTTGGTAAAGTCGATGCCGTTACCGCCGGAAGTGCCGATGACGTTGCCGCCGTCTGTGCGCTGGATCAGGCCATTATTGATGACGCTGTTCCTGCTGTCGTTGCCGGTGCCGGTCCAGTCCTGAAACCAGATAGCCGCACTTTTTTCAGCAATGACTGACCCGTTGACAACGATCGTATTGCCGCCGCCATGCACGTTGATCGCTTCGCCCATATTCTGCGGACCATACTTTTGCACTGTGCCGTCAACAGTGATCTTAGAACCGGAACGGACTTCGATAGTATTGGCGCCAGTGCCAAAATTGCCGATGTTCCTGGTAGCTTCGTTGGTGACAACGGCGTTCTCCTTGATATGGATAACGGCGTTATCGCGCAGGCTGATGGCGTTTTTATCGCCAACGCTGTAGACTGATTTATTATTGTCGCTGCCTACTTCTACGCTCCAGCCATCGCCTGCGGCTGTATTGCCTGCGCCAATGGTCTGCGCGTCGGTTTTGCTGTCCGGCACAGAAACATTGTCTGCCAGCGCTGTGTTGCTGATACCGGCAAATAAAAATCCTGTCATAATAGTTGTTAAAACTTTTTTCTGAAGCTTTGCTTTTCCCATATAATTGCTTTGTGTTCTCATCTTGATCCATCTCCAAATATATAATGCTGTTAGAAGCATCTAACATAGCCACTATTCTAGGCTCGAATGAACACACAAGCAAACGATAAAATTTTAATTAAAATTACTTTAATTAATCAATAATCTTTTTCTAACAGTTTATTTTTGCACTTTGGTAAAAGCAGGTATCCCTGTACTTTATTTGTCAGAAGCATATCCGGCAAACAAGTGCTGCTCTATGCGAGAGTCAGCAAAAAAACGGTACTCTGAAAAGAGTACCGTTTACTTTATTTACATATGTTTTTTATCTTTATAATCTGCAAAACAACTGTATCTCAGACCAGTCCCAGCCATTTCCAGTAGGTTGCGCCCAGAATCATGATCAGCGCAAAAGCAATGATCGTAAGCGGGATACCTGCCCTGACAAAGTCATGTACCTCAAAGGTGTCGGTGCCGTAGGCGATCATATTCTGCGGCGCGTTGACCGGCAGGATAAAACCGAAGCTGACGACATATTGCAGGATCATCGTCATACCGACGATGTTGACGCCAGGGGTCTTAAGATGCTGCAGGACGGAAATGATGATAGGTATGATCGCTGCAGCAAGGCCTGTCGCACTGGCAAAGCCCATATGGATAACGATGAGGAACAGGGACATGATCGCCAGGACCATGATCGTGGTCGAATTTTCGAGCCCGAAGCCAACTACTATCTCATTGGCCATCCAGGTAGCGGCTTTAGTAGAAAGCAGGGCAGTGCCCAGTGAAATACCGACGCCAAATAAAAGCACTGTGCCCCAGTTTACTTTATGCACAACGTCGTTCCAGCTCATAACGCCGATCTTGGGCAGCAGCAGCAAGGTAACGGCGACCATCGTTGTTGTCGATGTGTCGATCGGGTGCAGTTTCTTTTCGGTAGTCCAGAAGATCAGCAGGAAGATGGAGATAACCAGCAGCTTCATTTCATCGACACTGACCTTGCCCATTTCTTTCAGCAGCCTGGCAACTGTTTCTTTACCGCCCTTGATTTCGTCGATTTCCGGCGGCATCAGGTGCATCATCAGCTTATACAGGCAAATGGACATCAGCAGTGAGAACGGAGCTGCGGCGACAAACCAGTCTAGCCAGGAAATATCGACTCCCAGCTGGCTGCTGATAAAGTTTACGGCCACCATATTCTGCGCGGCGGCGGTTTTGATGCCGACGTTCCAGACGCTGTCGACCTGGGCTACAGTAATCATCAGCATACCTGCGAATTTACTTTTCAGCGGTACGTCAAACGCTTTGATCATACCCATAACGATCGGTACGAGGCAGGCTACGCGCGCCGTAGTACTGGGTACAAAAAAGCTGAGGATGAAGCCGCAGAGGATGACGCCGATAACGACGCGGTTCGATTTTGCGCCCAGCTTGGAAAGGATCACCAGCGCGATACGTTTATCAAGCCCTGTTTTAGTCATGGCTACGGCCAGGAACATGGCTGCCGCTACCAAACAGAACGCTGTTGAAGCAAAGCCCTTCAGCCCGATACCGAGCCCTGCCGCCGTACCGAACAGTTTACCTGTTTCGGGGTTGGGGGCAAAGCCGATCAACAACGCCATCAACGTCATAATGACGCCGGCGCTGACCGGGTACGAGATCGCCGTTGTCGCCCAGACTATGACCGAAAAAACCATAATGCCGATCATTCTCTGGCCTGCTACGGAAAGTCCTTCCGGGTTTGGCAGCATAACTATCACCGCCAGAACAGCAAGTGCCAGATAAAAGCCATACTTTTTGAAGAATCCTAATTCTTCGGTTGTTGTTTTTTTGTCCGCTTCCATAATTTCACACCCTTTGCTTTAAACTTATGTATTAAAAAATGCCGGGGGCTCAACGCCCTGCATAAAAAAGCGTCAGAATCCTAATACAGCTATCCGTACAAAAAACTGCAGATAAACAAAAAACTCCGATATGTGCCGTCATCGGCTTATCGGAGTTCATCTTTGCTTTCTCTACCCTGATTATACAGGCTTTTTTACATTTTTTCAACCGCTTTTGTGTTGCAGAAGTTACACTTGCACTGTTTTCTCTAAACTTTTTATACTTTCAAAATATTATCTATAGTTTACAAACTATTTTCTATAAATTATATTCTCCTGTCAGGTCTTTTTAATCTATGAAAGGTATAGCTTTTACAGCAGCTTTTCTGCCCATTCCGTTTCTTTAAAACCGACCAGTACGTTACCGTCCGTCAGCAAAAGCGGGCGTTTGACCAGCATTCCGTCAGCAGCCAACAGCTGCAGCTGTTCTTCTTCGTTCAGCTGCGGCAGCTTATCCTTCAGACCCAGTGCTTTATATTGCAGGCCACTGGTATTAAAAAACTTTTTCAGCGGCAGACCGCTGTTTTTCTGCCAGGAGCGCAGCTCGCCAGCAGTAGGATTATCTGTTTTAATATCGCGTTTTGTGTATTCGATGTTATGCTCCTGTAAGTATTTTTCGGCTTTCAGGCAGGTGCTGCATTTGGGATAACATATAAAAATCATACTCTCACTCCTTTGCTTTTGCTGTTATTATAACACGTTTTTTTGTGTATGCGGCAGCGGTCCATAAATTCTATCACTTATTGCGATACTATTATCGCTATAGCTTAATATTTATTTTTCTTATTAATAAGGATAATAAATTAAATTTTCTGTTATTATATTACCTTGCAGGAATATTCACAGCTTACAGCGAATATATGAATTTACTATATATATGAAAGGAGATGAGCATCAAGTGGAACTTCACTTTAGACGCAGGCATAATTTCAAAACATAGACAAGGAGGCAACCCTATTGATTCAATTTATCAATGTAAGTAAAGCTTACAAACAGTACAATGTTTTAGAAAATATCAATCTTTCGATCAACAAAGGTGAACTGGTCGTACTTATCGGCCCTTCCGGCTGCGGTAAAACTACGCTGCTGAAGATGATCAACCGTCTGATCGACCCTACGGCAGGACAGATACTGATCAACGGAACGGATATTATTGCACAGGACCCGATCGAACTGCGCAGAAATATGGGTTACGTTATCCAACAGACAGGCCTGTTCGTACATATGACGGTACGCGAAAATATCGAGATCGTTCCTCATCTGGCCAAGCTGCCGCAGGATGAGATCGTTGAACGTACAGTAAAACTGATGGAAATGGTAGGACTGCCGCAGGAATTTCTTGACCGGTACCCTAATCATCTCTCCGGCGGCCAGCAGCAGCGTATCGGCGTAGCCCGTGCTTTTGCCATGGACCCCGGAATCATTTTGATGGACGAGCCATTTTCGGCATTAGATCCTATCACACGCAGCCAGCTGCAGGATGAGCTTGTCAATCTGCAGGCGAAGCTGCGCAAGACTATTGTCTTTGTTACCCATGATATGGACGAAGCGGTGAAGATCGCTGACCGTATCTGTATTTTACATTCCGGCGATATACTGCAATATGATACCCCGGAAAATATCCTGAAGAACCCCGCCGACGGTTTTGTCAGCGAGTTTGTAGGTTCTAAGCGCATTTGGAGCAGCCCCGAACTGATCAAGGCCAAAGATATTATGATACGCACGCCGAAGATCACCTACCCCGATGTGCCGATGCTGAAGTGTATCGAGAAAATGCGTATCGAAAACGTCGACAGCCTTTTGGTCGTTGATGAAAACGAACATTTATTGGGGATCATCCGCGCCCGTTCTATTCATGCGGCGCCGGATAAGAGCGAGCCGGTGTATACGGTGATGAAACCGGCACAGGCGACAGCCGACCCCAACGAGAACATTGTGGCCCTGCTTAAAAAGGTCAACAGCAATAATATTTCCAATGTTCCTGTTGTAGATGAAAATAAGCGGCTGCTGGGACTTATCACTAATTCCAGCCTCGTCACGACGATGAGTCAGCAATTTATTGACTTTGAGGAGGGCGAAGCATGAGTGGATTATTAGCATATGTACAGGACCAGCAGCAATATATAGGACTTTTACTGCTCAGCCATATCCAGCTGACTTTGCTTTCTGTCGCCATAGCCGTTTGTATCGGCGTGCCGCTGGGCATTTACATTTCCGAGCGCGAGCGTTTGCTGCGGCCGGTAATGGGTTTTGCTAATCTGGCCCAGGCTATTCCCAGTCTGGCGCTGTTAGGTTTTCTGGTCCCTTATATGGGTATCGGCGCAGTGACTGCTGTAGCAATGGTAGTTTTGTATTCATTGCTGCCCATTTTGAAAAATACCTGTACCGGTCTGCGCAATATCAGCGCCGACACGCTGGAAGCGGCAAAGGGTATCGGTATGACGGATATGCAGGTGTTGTTTAAGGTGCGCCTGCCGCTTGCTCTGCCTGTGATCATGGCAGGCATACGTATTTCCAGCGTTACTGCGGTAGGGCTGATGACGATTGCGGCTTATATCGGCGCCGGAGGTCTTGGCACGCTGGTTATCAGCGGTATCCAGACCGACAACCCGAATATGATTCTGGCCGGCGCGATCCCTGCCTGCTGTCTGGCGCTTTTAATGGATTTTTTGATGAGCAAGGTCGAAACTGCGGTCACACCTGTTTCACTGCGCCCGGCTTCAAAAAAAATGTCCAAGGAAAGCCTGGAACGTACCAAGCAGCATCATAAACGCATCCTGGCAGTTGCCGGTATGATCGTTATTATCAGCAGCGGCTATCTGCTGAGCCACGAGTTTTTAAATAAGCATGATCTCCGCATCGGCTCTAAGGACGCGACGGAAAGCGTGATCATCGGTAATATGCTGTCCGACCTGATCGAAGCTAAAACCGACCTTAAGGTTGAACGCAAGCTGGCTTTAGGCGGCACGATGATCGCTTTTGAGGCCCTGCGTTCAGGAGAAATCGACCTGTATCCCGAATATACCGGCACCGGTTACAGCACGATTTTGAAAAATAAGCTGCGCCCCGGTTTTACACCTGATGAGATGTATACGCTGGTGAAACAGCAGATGCGGGACACGCATCAGATCGAGCTGCTGGAAAGCTTCGGTTTTAACAATACTTACGTTTTAGCGGTAACACAGGCGACCGCCGCTAAATACCATCTCAAGACGATGACCGATCTGACCCGTGTCAGTCATAATCTGCGTTTCGGCTGTTCGCCGGAATTTGCAGCCCGTGACGACGGTTTGACAGGCATCGAAAAAACTTACGGTATGACCTTTAAATCGGTCAACAACTTCTCCGGGACGCTGATGTATACTGCGATCACGTCTGATAATGTAGATGTGATAACAGCTTTTTCGACGGACGGACTGCTGCAGAAATATGATTTAGTACTGCTGGAAGACGATAAAAATTTCTTCCCGCCATATTATATGCTGCCTTTCGTCAACGGCAAAACCAATGCCGAATATCCCGAGATAGCTCAGGCATTGTCTGTACTGAGCAGCGCCATTGACGACGCTACGATGCAGAAGCTGAACTATGAAGTGGTCGAAAAAGGCCGTGACCGGGCAGAGGTTGCCCGCACCTTCCTTTTGGAGCGCGGTTTGGTAAAGCCGGAAGACTTTAAAAACTAAAATATTTTTAACGGCGCTTGCCCTTATTGGCAGCGCCGTTAAGTTTTTCAGCAGGCTGACTATTGTTTTTATTTAATTGACAAGCCCTGTTATTATCTTTAAAATGATTATACCAGCATTAATAAGGAGTTTGCCATGAGTGAAAACAATAAAAAATATATACTTATCACTGCCGCTTTGATCGTTATCGGCGCCGCCTTGTATTTTTTTTACTGGATGCGTACGCCACAATATACATTTACTCAGATCCACGAGGCTGTACAGCAGCATGATCTGACAAAATTCGAAAAGCATGTTGATTTGAATTCACTGTATGCCCACGCGTATGACGATGTAGTCTATTATGCCTTTGGCGATCCCAAAGAGGCCAATCCATTTTTACTCGGTATCGTTCAAAGCCTGAAAAGTGTAGTTGTCCCAATCATGACCGAGCAGACCAAGCATTATGTGGAAACGGGTTCGATCGAAGACAATAAAGAGGAAACCAGTGATATCGACGACACTGCCCCAGCACCAACTCCTGCACCCAGCCCGAAAACAGAAGGTCAGCAGCTGGCCGAGCAGCTTAAGGAACGTACCGGCTTCGGCACGATGCGCTACGAAGGTGTCGAAAGCAGCGAGCAGGTCGGCAAAACTGCCGATGTTGCCGTCAAGCTGTACGATAAACAATTAGAACATAATTTTATCCTGCATGTCAAAATGTACGAATTGGACGACGGCAGCTGGCGCCTGACGGAAATCACAAACCTCAAGGAGCTGCTGAAAGAGCGCGAACAGGCTACTGCCGCAAAGCTCAAACAGCTTAACAGCAAGGTCCAGGCCGAGCTTGACGCCGCTGTTACCGCCGTCCCCGGAACTATCGCTATCGATTCCAGCGGCGGCTGGTTCCCTTCTTATACCATGCAAAACACGTTTACCTTAAATAATATCTCTGCCAAAACTATTACCGGACTGCAGGGATCTGTCGAGGTTTTCGATAACGACGGTATGCTGCTCCAGCGCTGCCGTTTCAACGATTACCTGACTTTGGCCCCGCAGGGCAGCAGCAGTTTGAAAAAACTGTTCAGCCTTAACCAGTTCAAACCGGAAACTGTCCGCTTGCTGCGCAGTGATCTGAAGACTGTAAAATGGCAGGTCACCATCAGCAGCGTCAGCTTTGATGACGGCAGTCAACTGCAGCTGCTGACTCAGCTGCCTAAAGCTAAATAAAAGAACATAAAAAAACAGACACGCATAAGCGTGTCTGTTTTTATTTTACTTATTTCAGTTGATAGTTGATAATATCTGAGATCGTATCGATAGGCAGATAGTATTTTTGGATACCGGCTGCCATCGGTGCAACTTCACCCGGGTTGTAAACAACATAAATGCCCCAGTTATCAAGATCGGAATTCAGATAGAATTTTTCGTTACCGGAAATAATAACTTTTTGATAAGCAACGGTTGGTTTTTTCATTTGTTCGAGCAATCTGTTATCGCCTTTTTGCTGGATAGCGATCAGCATTTCCAAACGTGCTTTATAGTCGCTGCCGGGAACGAACATATCGGCCAGGGTATAGATCCTGCCTGTTTTCGGGTTAACGGTCAGCGTTGTGATAGATTCGTTGTCATGCGCACCGCCGGTATAAGCGCTGGCGTATTGTTCCAACGATAAAATTTCGGAATCGACTGTATAAGCAGTATAGTCGATATCCAATCTGTATTTTTCAGCAGCCTGTGTTTTGCCCAGTGCCTTTTGTTCTTTATCAAAGCCTGCATTTACAAGGAAAGCGCTGCCTTTTACAAGTGCAAAGCCTTCTTTGACAGGATCAGGAGAACCGTTAGTGAAATCAAGATAGTTGTCTAAAGTGATTTTCTGGCTGTCGCTGGATAAATATTTATAGATCTCAGCTACAGTATTTTTGGTAGTCATTTGCGTCAGCAGCGTATCCATCTTTGCGCCGCCTTCAGATCCGGTGATGACCGGTGTGGCTATTTTCACCTGTCCTTCGTTGATTTTTTTCGTTTTAACAGTCAATTCTGCCGCCAAAGCCGATGCGGCAACGCTCAAGGTCAGTGCAGCGACAACCCCTGCTGTAAATAACTTTTTAGATAATTTCATAAAACACCTCCTATTTTCTTAATATAATTATAGCATTTTGTATAAGAAAGTCAACTATAGTAAAACTTTTTCATCATTTACTATATTTAAAGTATATCCAAATTTTCTATGTTTTAGTTTTAAGAATATTATTTTCAATCAATACTCGCCAGTAATTTTATTACCGTCAAAAGGTATAAAAATACGACCTCTGACTGCAGGTCAGGGTCGCATTTTATGATAAATTTTAAATTGAGTGCAATTGGTGGAGATGAGGGGAGTCGAACCCCTGTCCGAAAATATTGCAATATGACTTTCTCCGAGCACAGCCGCTAATTTAGATTTTGCTTCCTTGACGCCAAGCGGCAGGCTTCGCGGTCGCTATCTCGATGAGTTTCCCCTGTCCGCCTCCGAGAATTGGCTTACGGGTATCCCACTGTTTGCGTCTTTTCCGTTCCCATGGGAGGAGGATCGGAAAGACGTTAGCATTAAGCTGCTAAAGCGTAATCAGTTTTTGCGTTTACTTTAAACGTCCGCCGTTTAACGTGCTAACGGAACCACGGCTCGCTTATCATACCACACCTATCCCCGTCGAAACCAGTACATCCCCGGTTATAAATATGGCCTGTAAGGCTCTAATTATTCTAACACAGGCGCCTGCTACTTGCAAGCGGCGTCCTGTGAAGAATATGCAACTTTTAACGGTTACGCTCTTTCATTACGCGTTCCATTTCCCGCCTGGCGTCTTTATTAGCCAGGTCCTGCCGTTTATCATACAGCTTTTTTTTAATTGTGTATTCAAAATTTTATTTTGGTAGCGATGATGGTAGCGTTTTAATTTTTTATATAATATTTATAAATGATTTAGAATTAAGTTCCGAAGCAGCTAACGAAATATTCTTCTGTTCCATCCGAATCCTATAGTCATCTATGTAGCCTTCCGTAGTCGTCAAATGCTTATGACCCATGAAAGCGGCGATACACTCTTTGTTTAAGCCGTTTTTTTCGGAAAGAGTAGCAAAGGTATGTCTTAAACCATAAACGGCGGTTTTATCCACTCCAACACGTTTACAAATTCTTCTCCATTGTTTGTACAGTACTTGTTTATTAATTGGTTTATCTTTATCTATAGTATTAAATGCTACAAACGCATATTCTGCTGAATACTTTAATTTTGCTTCAATTAATATAGGCCTTAGCACATCCAGTATCTTCAATGTACGATTATAACCAGTCTTAGTCTCTTTGATTTTCCTGTTCCTAGAATCTACAGCTTTATCTATTGTTATCACGTCATTCTCAAAATCAATATCTTCCCAACGCAGAGCCATGACCTCGCCAGGTCTCAACCCCATATACAGCAACAGCGCCCAAACATGCCAACGAAAACTTTTCTTGGCTATTGGTATCAATCTTTTTAATTCATCTTCGCTGTAACTAATAACAGGCTTTGTAGCACCAACATATTTTTTGGGTACTTTTACTAAAGCGGCGGTATTATTTCCCTGACCATTATTTATTTTTATACTGTAATTAAAGGCTTCTTTTATCAAATTCAGTTTCTCCTTAAGATTAATTTTACTTACTCCTTTTATCATCTCATCAGCTACGAACTTATAAATGTCACTGTACATTACTTTTTGACTATCTTTGGCTATCATTGGATAATGAGATTCACGAAAATTTTTTAAGAATCGCAATGCTTTATCATAAGTAGCTGTAGGTTCCTGCATTCTCTCGTTATACCAAACTGTTCTTCTCTTTTCTTCAATAACGGCTACGATTAGATTTTCCAAAGTGACGACTTTACTTAAATAGCCACCAGCTTCGGCCTTCTTCCAAAGCTCCACTATCTTTCTCTTGGCTTCTGCTTCGCTTTTACAGTTAGTTATTCTTGGTCTGTGCAGCTTCCCTAGATTGTCGGTATAGCTTATCTGTGCGACCCAATAACCCTCTTTTCTACTATTTCTATAAACCGTTCCCATACCTTCATTAACCTGCATTTCTACTTCTCCTTTCTGAAAAAATAGCTGGCACATCAGTACCAGCTATTAAAATCAGTCATCAATCAAAGATATCTGAATACAACGTTTCTTCGTTGATGTGTACCGTAATCCCCAAAGATATTAAAGGCGTAGTTATGTTAAAGAGACCTTTATTATCGAAACCGCTGGGAACAATTATCTGCACTTCGTCAACGTCCCAACCAAGAACCGTATGAACCAGCATTCTTTCTTTGGTTCTCTCTAATGCGTCACCCCAATCGCATTCAGTTACTTCGGTAAATTTATTATCTTCGACACCTAAAAATACAATCTTTCCCAATAGATCAGCGTAAACATAAACTTCTTCGCATACGCTGGTAACTGCTGGACTTCCTATAATTTCTTCTTTTTTCATAAAAAACGCCCCCTATATAACTTTCTGAATTTCAACAGTTGTATCAACATACTTGTCATTAACTTGAATGAACAAACCAACCATAGCCAACGCAGTAGCAACCCTATCCAGCTTACTTTCATCAAAATCGGAAGGGGTAAAGAATAACATTCCGTCAACATCTCGGAAGGTGAGAGCCTTACAAACCAAGCTCCGTAGCCGTTCCAGCGAACAAGCGGAGTCACATGCAGGATAATAACTGCTGTTAATAACAATACTGTTACCTATAACAACACACAGTAATTCACCAGTCTCATTCGCTTTATCTTCCATCTCCTTAACAACTTCCCAGCTCATTGTTTTACCTTCGAAATATTCTCTGCGAATTTCTTTTTTTACTTTTAACACTTTAACCATCTCCTATTCTTTGTTATTTATATTGTTTACGCAGATACCAAGCTTCGTTCTCACCCAAACTCTGTTGATTCAAAGAGTACTGACGTTCTATGTTGGTACAGCGTTGACTGACTTTGCTGTCAGCAGTACTACAACACCCCATAAGCACGAACACAGCCAACACCATTAAAACTACATTCCACGAATTTCTCATTTCCTCACTCCTAACGTAAATATTTTTTGGTTCTTTGGAAGCGCCCTTCCTGGCTGGTATGGAACATAGCCGACAGCGAAATCAAGGGCGGCGTTAGCCGTTCATTTCACCCTTGATGAAGCGTAAGTCGGATATGGTATCATATCCAGCGGAAGGCGCAGATATTTGAAAAGGCTTTTGATCGCAGCGAAAAAGCCTACTCACAGAACGCCAAGTCTTTAGCGAAGGCGTTATATAATGAGCGTATGAACGCATAACAAGGCCCGTGGCCGCAGTTATTCAGTTCAAAGCGATAGGCGCATATCAAGCCGCTTCGGCGTAGATATTCAGCCTTTCAATAGAAAAGTAAGTTAAAAAGGCGGCGAGTGCCGATGCAGTTGGAGCAGTCAACGTCCCTTGCGGACTTGATGGCGACAACGTAATCGGGAACACGAGCCGCCAACCCTCAGTAGTTATCGCACATCGACAGTAGTAGCCTCATTATCCTAAAATTATGGTTCATGCCGTAGGCTTACCGTTCTCCCCTCAGAGCCGTAGGTACTAGCATCTAATATAATGCCGATGATTTTTTCTACTTCATTCAATGTCCGCATTATATTTTTAAGAACAGCTTTATCTTCCATATCGGCACAGAAACGTTGTATATATTTATATGCTTGACTTTCATAGCCACTTATACCGTTCATTTCACATAATACGGCCGCTGTTAATTCTGCTACTACTTCCGCTTTTTTAATATCCTTACTTAAATCAGCGTATGTGGCATTTACTGCATGAGCCAATTCATGGAAATAAACGATGAAATCTTTACTCCCTAAAGTTATGCTGTTATCTCTTGGACTATAATAACCATACACTGCGCAGCTTAAAGGCTTCCATTTTACTTTTATATCTAACTTTTCCGCAACATCTATAAATGGCGGCATTTCCCTTATTTCTGGCTCATAACTTACTGCTTCTAATTCCTCACCTTCGGTATCTTCAACTTTAAATACTGGTACAACTTTAAAGCCCACGATTACGGTCTGTTCTTCTTCCTCGCCATCGACGATCTTTTTTACCAACGGCGCATATATTCCAAAAGCTTTTGACCCTTTCATAACTTTACGTCCTACTGCGTTCCATTGTTTTAATGTCCTCGCATCATCAGTTCCGCCTATAAACAACATTATCAACTGATTACCAATGCTCCATTTATCACATGGTCTTACATCTTCACCGCTTCTGCGCTTTATTATGGTTAACGCAATCTGTTCAGGAAACGACTTATTCGCAAACATTTCAATCAAATTTTTTACAGCTTCATTCATGGATAACATATAAAATCACTCCTTAAAATAAAATGAAGCAGTTTAAAGACTTGCTCAGGTCTTGAAATCACATCCGTTAAATGCTATGCTTGTTTACGCAGATACCAAGCAGCTGTTTCTCCCAATACTGCCTTGTTAGCTTCGTATTGTGATTCAGCATTGATACAGCGTTGGCTAACTGTGCTGTCTGCGGTAGTGTTGCATCCTAATAATGCCAAGACAGCTACAGTTAGAACTATAACCAGCAGTAACTTTTTCATAGCCATCACCTCTTTTCCGTAAAAATAAAAAAGACTGCCGAAATTAATCGACAGTCTAAAGTCAAAGTACCCGGGGCACTAATTCTATGAGTACAAAGACTAAAAGATAATAGATAGCCCGCGGAATTTTTATAAAATTTAGTTTCCTATAGAAAATTTCTCATCGCTTTTTCATACCTTGTTTTTTATTTTAATATATTTTCAATAAAAAAAGATGATGGATAATTATATATCCACCATCTTTTTTATTTAGTAAACCAATGAATCCAAATAGATATTTGTTAAAATTTATTAGAACGTCAATTCAGCACCAAGAATAAAATTACGTCCAGGCATTCCATACCAGTCGCCAGGTTTACCGCCCCAAATAGCATTGGTTTGTTCTGCATATTCTTGATTGAATATATTATTACATTTAGCAAATAATTTTAGATTTTTATTCATTTTATAATTCGCAGAAACGTTAAACACCCAATATTTATCAGAGGGCCAACCGTGAGATTCTATATTATTACCATCTCTACCAAGAAATCCTTTACCATCAATACCAATATCCCATTTATCTTTAGTATAAGTCACTCCTAACGTGACTAAGTTTTTAGGAAGATATCCGTAATTAGTAGTCCCCCTTTTATTGGCATAAGATAACCTAGAATAACCAATAGATGCATTCCATGTATCATCAAACTGCTTATCAATTTGTACATCAAATCCGTGTGCTTTTTCGTTATCATTAATATAAGTATTGCTTTCTGTGCTAAAACCGATATTTTGTTTGGAGTTACGATTAAAATAATGAATGTTCAACATAGTTTTATCGTCTAACATATGGTTAAACCCTAATTCATAGTTTTTACCTTTTTCTGGTAACAACTTCGCATTACCATATTTAGTATCATAAAGTTGATACATTGAAGGTAAAATAAAATAGTCGTTATATGCAACATAAATGTTCGTCTCAGGATTGAATTTATAACCCAAATTAAAGCTTTTTGAAATATTAGAATCTATTTCTACAAGCCCCCCTGAAGGACTATCATAACGAATACCACTAGTTAGTTTCCAACGTTGATCAAAATTCCATTCATCTTGCAAAAAATATGATGTATTTTCCATAGATTGATAATATTCTTCTCGTGTAGTCCAATTTTTACTCGGATTAAGATTTTCCGCTTTAAAATGTTCTATTCCTAAAATAACAGTATGCGTATCTCCAAAAGTTTTAATTAAAGTATCATTGATAACTCGGCTTTTATAATGATTGTTCCAAAAATTTGAAGCGCCCCAATTAGGGTCATTAAGAATACCTACGTGTTCATACCTTGAATTATTATAACTTAAAGTGTTTGTTAGAGTATCAGATATTTTTTGATTATAAACCAACTGTAAGTTTTTTGATTTTGCATATCCATTAATGTTTTGATTATATAGGTGGTCTAAGAATGCAAATTCATCATTTCCATGTGTATAATTTAACGTTATATTACTTCCCGGTTCAAATTCGTGTCTCAACATAATACCAGTATTTTCAGCATTATCGTGAGCTTTCCACTCTATACCTGCTCCGTCTTCGTAATTACCTGATAAATGTTTTTGTCCATAAATACGATAGCTGGTATCACCTAATTTTCCTTCGGTACTTATCTTATATTCTTCTTTTCCAAAATTACCACTAGAAGCAGAAATTTTCGTTTTAGGTGTAGTATGTTTTTTTGTAATAATATTAATGACTCCACCTTTAGCATCACTACCATATAACACAGCGGAAGATCCTTTTAAAATTTCAATACGTTCTATATTATCCATATTATCAACTAAACTAAAAGGATATTGTAATCCTGTAGCTGAATTAGAAACACGAACACCATCCATCAATACAAGTATATTATCAGAACCATTTATACGCACTTTACTCTGATTATATCCAGGCATACCATAATTTAAAAATTGTACGTTGGTAACTGTTCGTAAAACATCTTCAAGACTTTCATAATGCATTCTTTCAATGTCAGCTTTTGTGATTACACTAATATTAGCGTTAGCATCAAAAATTTTGTTTTCGGTCTTAGTTGCTGTCACAACATACTCATCAAGAACATAATTTTTGAGAGATTCCCCTCTACTCCCTTCTTCAGCAAACGCTTGTCCCCCCCAAACGGATAAAGATGTTGTTGATAAAATACATGCTACAAGGAACTTTTTTGACATAAACATAACTATCCCACCTCTTGGAAATTTGAAATAAAACCATATAATTAATATTCTTTAATAAAAAAGAACTATACATAAAGTACAGTTCTTAAAATAAAAAAACTGTACAAATATAGAATATTTCTTTAAAAATCAAAAAAATATTTCCAACTTGTACAGCGCAAGTTTGTTTACGGAAAAAAAATAACAGTGCCCTGACTTAGTTCATAACAAAACTACCCCTTTGCAAGAGGACTACGGTAATCTTGCTCCCAATACAGTTGCGGTACAGTTTTGGATTCTCACCAAATTCCCTGAAATTTTCTTATAAGGTTTTATTCCTATTTTTTTTAAACACAAGATAATTATAAATCCTATAAGTTATATCTCGTATCAGGTATATATTATAAATTGTTTTTGTTTATTATTCAACACCTAATAAAAAGAAAGAATATTCTGACTTTTATGGCATCAAACCACATTCCACCTCTCAAAATTTTTTAATCTATATTGATTTTTTACGGTTATTACTTTAGAATATATACAACTCATTTTTTACACAAGTAAAGGAATCATCTTTCAGCTGTCGCTGGGGATGGTTCTTTTACTTTTTATGTTTTAAATATAAAAAAAGCCCTGACCAAAAATCAGTCAGAGCTTATTTTTTATTTATAGATCTATACGTATAATACGTGCAGGTCTTTTTTATTTGTAAATTTCTTTTCTAAATCATGTAATCTGTTGACCGTTAACTTCTAGTCTACCTCTGGTTATCGACATCTGCTGTTGACCATATAATTCTGAATTACTTTGTTGACCACGGCGAGTGCATAACTCAAACAACACCGCACCAGTAACAACAGCGCCAGCACCTAACAATCCGTAGCCACCATATTTCAACGCTTTTTTCTGAAATTTCGGATTAGTGACAACATTTTTAACACTTCTACCAGCAGTAGCCTTAAAGCCGTGAACTTCCTTAGCCGCTTTCATATCAATATCGCTGGCATTTAATACCTTGTCCCGCAACTTAAAGCTTCCAGTATCATATTTCTGTATACGAGCCACGGTTTCAGCAGTAGACTCGGTTTGATTTTTAATATTTATCGGCGATTTCACTTTATCTTCTCCATTGGCCAGCATCCTGTTTTCAATTTTGGTTACGTTATCAGGAACTTTTCCCTCAATATCATTCATGGCCATCGAAATCTGTGTTTTTTTCGTTTCCAGTCGCTTAATTTGACCGCTTACAGTGTCTAAATCATATGCCGCACCTTTTTGTATTCATTTTATTTTTAAAAGCCTCAGATCGGCGTTAATCTTATCAAGCGAACGCTGTCCGTCCTTGATTGAGCTGTTCTTTATAAGCTGTTCCTTCTCCTCGCTACTCATAGCGGCCAATCTATCATTAATATTTATATTTTTACCTCATAATAATTTGACACTGCTCTTTATACTAAAATTACGGAAGAAATTGTAGGTAATTACAATTTTGAACGTGCATATGAAAGGAGTTTTTACTAATGAATAACATAAGATTGTCCGATAAACTGAGTCAACTACGGAAGAAGCATAATCTCAGCGTTACCAGCGCCGCCAAAAGCTACGGCATTAGCTTTAAGATGCTTTATCTTTTAGAAGGCGGAAAATGTTCGCCACGAATAAATACCCTGAAAAAAATCTGTCGCTACTATGATGTTTCTGTATCGGAACTGCTGAAAGACGTGGCTTTGTAAAAAAAATGTGAAAAATAAATTTTTTTATCGCTATGTGTAATAATATCGAACATGTCGGTAATAGTATACATGTAAATCAAAAATAATAGAGAGGTATATCCAATGAAAAATCAAAAACCATTATCACAGAAGCTTTACGAACTCCGCAAAGAACACAATTTCAACATAGCCGCCTTCGCCAGAGCAATCAAGGTCAGCCGTTCAACGGTCTACGCTATGGAAAACGGCGCTAATAAGCCAAGCTACAACACAATCAGCAAAATATGCAGGTTCTATAACCTTGACCCAAGGGAACTTATAGAACTGTAAAGGAGTCGAAACTAAATAATGATTCTATCACTGGTCACATACTCCAAACTAACGGAAGCCAGCGCCGACGATTTAATTGATTATCTTTTAAATGAAATGCTGGAAGAAATACTTAATAAAAGCAACAAGGAGCATGCTAAACAATGAGTAGTCCCTATAAAATCACACCGTTCCAAAAAGAAGTTGGAGCTCAATTTAAGCGGTTTCGCCAAAACCGTCAGATATCAATAGACGATGCCGCCGAGTTGGTAGGTCTAACACCTGAGAAATTCTTTAAGTTTGAGAACGGCACGCAATTTGTTCGTCAAAACGTTATCAATAAACTTATCAGAGCTTACAAGCTCCCCGAGAAGTACAAATCCTACGTTGGTTTCTTTGAACCCCCTCTGGAACGGAAATCTAAAAAAGCCAATCCACTTATTGAAACGGCGGTTTATGACAATGAATAATAGTATTAATAAACAACTACGTATATCCGAAAGCGAAAAGTATCTGCCAAAACAGTGCGCAGAATTCCATGAACGCTTCACTGGCTCATCAGAAGTAAGATTAAATGAACAAGCTGTAACTGATATAGTTTACGGCATAGACGGAAAAGCCGACCTCTGCACTGGTGACACGGTAAATATCCAGTTCAAGCACCGCTTCCCGAAAATAGACGGCACAGAAACTTTAATATACGTACCTGTAAAAAGAGTCTGGGAATCTGTTATGGAGGAAGATGCCTGTATCTACCACAACGCCGACACTGATTTTATAATCCGTTTCATTCCAAGTTTCGGACTAGCCCACTACTACGCCTTCAATATTGGAGATAGTCCGACAGCAATTATAAACGTTCGTGACCTGCATCGTGCGTTTTTGAGGCATAAAACTTTCGCTTTGAAAGATGGCTGTATACTTGGCGACCCCAAGAAAAGTATCGACTCCACCTATAAGTGCCTTTATATGCCGCAAAAGCTATTCGCATCTATCATGATTACTGATTGGATATATACAACGTTCGGTGTAAACTTCATCAATAAAGTTAAGGACGGCACTGAAAATCTGAAAGATTATATCTTATAATTGCTCTCTTCCACAAGGACAATTATTCCAGTTTTGATTTTTTGGCCGCAATTTATGTGAACAATTCCCCCTATATTTAATGTAGGCGCGAAAACATGGAAAAAAATAGGCCGAAATTTGAGTTAGGTCTAACTGTAAAACCCGCATGAATACTCAAATAGAGGCCGCTGAGCAAAGCTCAGAATTTGTTGTCAGGTTTTCGCGCTCTTCCCCTCTATAGACAATAGTAATTAAAATAATTTTAAACCGTTGAAATGTTTTTGACATCATCGCCAAAAAATCAAACAGAGAACAAAAAATGCTTTATACTATAAAGAAGAAATAATTTATAATATAAAGCAAGAAAGGAAGCAAATCATGATTCACACAGCAGAAATGAAACTTTGCATTGACCCTGACTTAATATGCTGACCAGATTGGGTATTTCCAATGAAGAAGCATATTCATTTGTTGAAAAAATCCCAAGAATGCAAGATCTAGGGGATGGTTATTTTCCAAAGGTATCGTCAAAATTACAGGAACAGCTTGATATCTATAACGAGAATAATCGTTATAAAGCCATCCATGATTTTAAAGTTTCCTATGCTTATGATTGCTGCTATCTTAGTTTCCGTATCGACCTTAACCAGCTCCTTACGGGTAAGAAGAGCGTGGAGTTATTTGAAGGCAGCGAAGAAAACAGAAAACTACTATATGAGAAATATCAACTTTTCATGCGGGAACTGTTTCCTCCTCCTTTAGTTGACAACTGGGAAAGTATTGATAAAGAGGAATATTATGAAGACGGCATTTTTTATGAAGACTCATATCTGGATGAAATATCAAAAGATGGTTATGAAGGATTAAAAAAAGTATACGATTTTCACTGTGCAGATTTTGTCAGAGTAGATTTCAGCGCTAACATAGATGTAGAGAAAGATCTAGAGGATCTAGTGCCGTTATATATCATCTTACTTAACAAGTCCGTTCATAGTAAGCAATTAAAGCGGCCTGATAAAGATAAAGCAGCATGGAAATATAATAATCTGTATCGCAGCAATGGCTCTACCGTTGTCACCATTTATGATAAGTATCAAGAAGTCTGCTCACGGATACCAGAAGAAGGTCAAGAACATGCTGATGCTAAAGGAATACTCCGCTTTGAAGTGCAGTATAAGAAAGCTAGAATATCAAGGCTGTATTCAAAATATCGGGAAGAAAAATTTAATAAAGCGGAAGAACTTGTAAGAACGTTGGATATTGGTTGGTTAGAAGCATTATCACAGTTACAGCCTTTTAACGACAAAATACTGTCAGAGGAATTTTCCCTTGATATTTTATCCAAAACAGCTAATCAGCTGCTACCTCATGGGGATTGGTACAATAAATATTATGCGTATGAAAAAATAAACGATACCCTCAAAGAGAGTACCGCCAATAAGGTTATTGAATTTCTTGAATTGGTTCAGAATAGCCAGAGCTTAAAAAAAGGCTATCATAATTTTACATCAACCGCAACTGATAAAACCTATCAGACTCGTATAAAGCAACTTCGGGAATGCGATGTAGCTCCATACCTGATACCAAGGCATTTATATACCAAATATGGATTAGCCGAACGCTTAAAAGATGGGATGCTTCCAAATCCCTTTAAAGAACTTCAAGGTATCTGCTGTTAAAACAAAATCTGCGTTAGATAATAAAATATCTAGCGCACTTTTTTTATTTATATCTATATATACGACATTTGACTGTCGATTATTAGCGTAGCTTGTAGGGACTGGAATCAACTCCAATCCCTTTAAGCTACTTCAATTCAGCAACTAAAAACAATGATTCACACATGTATATTCTATCATAATAATTACCAAAAATCAAGCATTTCATTAAGTTCTAATAGCATAAAAACATGGTTCATAGCACGAGTGAGGGGATTTTTTATATAAATCTCTAAAACGAATTTTATATTATTTTTATGCAGTATTTATGCGTTTTTACTCATATTCATTCTAAAATTATACATAAAACACTGAACATATAAGAATTGTAAAGTAATTTACTTATACTTATTATGTATCAACATCAGCTAATTCTATCTATTTTAAATATCTATTAAGTTTTTATTAATTTTTATAGTTTTAATTAGCATTATTCCAACTGTTATTTCTATTGATTTTTATAGCTTATTGATATAAAATATCATTAGAGATGCTCATCTGGGTTGGGTGTGGGTATCTTCTCCTTCACGTCGTCATATGCTGTCAAACATAAGGACGACGAACTGTATTCTTTTCACAATCTGGGGGAAAATAAGTTAGATGTGATTTCAAAACTACCCTTTCTTTCTACATTTATCATTCCCCCAGAGCAATTCCAAGACGGCTGTTACGGTCGTCTGTTTTTATTTTTAATAAAAACAGACCTTGGATATCAAAAATATATCTAAGGTCTGTTTTTGTAATGAGTTCTGCACTGTGCTATTTGAATATTATCATCAACGATTCTGTATATTAACCTATTTTCATCATCAATTCTTCTGCTCCACCAACCAGCAAATTCATATTTTAATGGCTCAGGTTTTCCTATTCCTTCATACATATTGCGGTCAATATCCCTTATTAATTCGTTGATACGTTTTAATTTTTTCTTATCTGTCAGCCAAAATAAATAATCTTCCCACGCAGTATCAGAAAATATCTTATTCAACTAACTCACGCCTACTTCCCCTACCGTTCTTTAACTGATTAATACTTTCTTTTAACACTGCCGTATTTTCTTTTGAATAGAATGGATCTGTACCAATTTCAAAAGGTATTCTTTTTTCAGCAACAACTTTCTTCATAAATATAGTTAATGCTGTTGAGCTATTCATTCCTACGCTTTTACAAAATACTTCAAAATCCTTTTTTAATTCCGAATCCGTTCTAATACTTATAGTAGCACTCATAAAATACACCGCCTTTCAACACTATTGTATTACGTTATTCATACAATGTCAATACAATATAAATATATATCTTAATTATTATTCCATAAAAAACTGTAAATCTTTTTTATTTGGTAGCGATTTGGTAGCGATAAATATCTAAAAACAAAATAAAACTACCAAAATCATCTTTAATTATATTTATGTAGAATAAGCGAAAATACAATATAAAAAAAGACTGAGAATGGCTTATAAAGCCACTCTCAGCCCTGTAAGGCTCTAATTATTCTAACACAGGCGCCTGCTACTTGCAAGCGGCGTCCTGTGAAGAATATGCAACTTTTAACGGTTACGCTCTTTCATCGCGCGTTCCATTTCCCGCCTGGCGTCTTTATTAGCCAAGTCCTGCCGTTTATCATACAGCTTTTTGCCAGTCGCCAGCGCCAGCTCCATTTTTACCAGCCCGTGAGTAAAATACATTTTTAAAGGCACCAAAGCGTAGCCTTTTTCTTTGACCTTGCCGATCAGGCGGCGTATTTCCTCGCGGTGCAGCAGCAGCCTGCGGTTGCGCAAAGGCTCATGGTTGAAACGGTTACCCTGATCATAAGGGCTGATATGCAGGTTATAAACATAGACCTCGGCCGTTTTGGTGATCTGGGCGTAGCTGTCTTTCATATTGGCTTTGCCTGCCCGCAGTGATTTTACTTCCGTACCTGTCAGCTCAATACCGGCTTCGTAGGTTTCATGGATCGTAAAATCATGTCTGGCTTTTCTGTTTTCCGCGATGATTTTGATTTTCTTTTCTGCCATTATTGTTCACCTGGTTGTGGTTATTTTTTCTTGCGGCCTTTTTTCTTGCTTTTCGCGTGATTGACATATTTATTGCCGCCAACGCCGCCTTTGCCGCGTTTCTCCAGCGGCTTTTTGCGACTGCCGCTTTTACTCTGTTTTTTGCCGCCGCTTTTTTCTATCGCGCTGCGTGCCGAAGCATGGCTGCGCTGCCCTAAAAGCTGGGCCTTGATCCTGTCGCGCACAGCATCGTTCTCGCCGGCCATAATAAAGTCGATGTTCCTGTCGGCAATATTGACCTGTAAGACCTCGATCCGCACCGGGTCACCCAAACGGTAGACCTTCCGTGTATGCGAGCCCAACAGAGCGTATCTGTCCTCATAGAACTCATAATAATCGTCCATCAGGCTGGAAATATGTACCAGCCCTTCAACACCGTTCTCCAGTTCGATAAACATTCCGAAGGCAGTGACGCCGGAAATAACTCCGTCGAATTCTTCGCCGATATGACCGGCCATATATTCTGCTTTTTTCAAATCAACCGTAGCACGTTCTGCTTCTGCAGCCGCACGTTCACGGATCGAGGAATGTTCGGTGATCGCGTCAAGGTTCAGTTCCAGCTTTTCGCTTTTTTGGGCATTCATTGCCGGGTCGCTCACCCATTCATGCAGCAGACGGTGCACTATCAAGTCAGGATAACGCCTGATCGGCGATGTGAAATGCGTGTAATACTCTGCCGCCAAGCCAAAGTGCCCAATATTCTCGGTCTGATAAACAGCCTGTTTCAGCGAACGTAAAGCTACTGTCGATACCAGCCGTTCCTCAGGCTTGCCAGCCATTTCCGCCAAAGCTTTCTGCACTTCGCCCGGTTTCGTTTCTTCGCTGACCTTGAGCTTAACGTTAAAGTTGGCCAGAAGCTTGGCCAGGTCTTTCATTTTTTCTTCGTTGGGCAAGTCATGGACACGGTAGATAAACGGCCACTTTTGGTTAAACATATGGCGCGCAACAGTTTCGTTGGCTGCCAGCATAAATTCTTCAATAATAGATTCAGCTATGCTGCGGATCCGCTGCACGATCTCCACCGGTCGGCCCTGTTCGTCCAGAATGACCTTTTGTTCCGGCAGATCAAAGTCGATAGCGCCGCGTGTCGTACGCTTTTTGCGCAGCACCAGGCACAGCTCTTCCATCATTTTCAGCATCGGTACTACATCTTCGTACTTCTGCACCAGTTCTTCGTCACCGTTCACCAGTATCTCACGCACGATACGGTAGCTGAGACGGTGGCGAACATGAATGACCGACGGGAATATCTCGTAGCTTAAAATGCGGCCCTTACGGTCGATATGCATCTCACAGGACATCGTTAAGCGGTCTTCGCCTGCATTAAGACTGCAAATACCGTTGGATAAACGCTCGGGCAGCATCGGCAGCACCCTGTCTACCAGATAGACACTGGTGCCGCGCTCACGTGCTTCTTTATCCAAAACAGCGTTTTCTTTTACATAATAGCTGACATCGGCGATATGTACACCCAATAAAAATTCATCTTTGCCAAGCTGTTTCACATAAACAGCATCGTCCAGATCTTTAGCATCGTCACCGTCAACAGTCACGATCGGCAGGTCGCGCAGGTCACGTCTGCCTTCCAATTCGCTTTGCTTGATGCTTTTAGGCACACGTTTCGAGGCTTCGATTACCTGCGGCGGAAATTCCAGCGGCAGATCATTCTGCTTGATGATCGAAAGGATCTCCAGCCCCACATCGCCTACGTTGCCCAAAATCTCAATGATCTTGCCTTCGGCGTTGCGCCGTTCAACCGGCCATTCGGTGATTTCTGCCACTACCTTCTGGTTGGTCTTGGCCCCGCCGAAATGTCGTTTCATAATATAAATATCCTGCCCGATACGTTTATCGTCGGGTGTTACAAAGCCAAAATCGCCGCTTTGATGAAAAATACCGACAATCTTATTATTCGCATGAGTGATGATACGAATTATCTCTCCCTCCGGCTTATTGCCGCCGCTGGAGCTTTCCACACGTGCCATTACACGGTCATTGTTCATTGCACCGCCTAAAGCTCGGGGTGGAATGAATACATCGGGACGTTCGCCTTTGTTATCAGGTATCACGAACCCAAATCCCTTGCTGGTCAGCTGGAATCTGCCAACGACCAGGCCCATTTTTTCAGGCAGTCCGTAGGTCCCGAAACGGGTTTTAATAATCTCACCGTTTTCTTCCAGTTCCAGCAGGTCTTTCCAGAAGTGATCAAGATTTCCGCTAATAGGGATCGTTTCGATCAGTGCTTCTGCTGTCTGCGGTGCATACGAGCTGCTCCGCATAAAATCTAATATTGTTGTTTTACTGCTTTTCGCTTGCATTATCTTCCTCAAGCATCATTTTTGCCACTGCTTCAGCAGCTACGATGCCATCTTTCGTAATTATTTGGCCCTGCATTTCTACCAGTCGGCCTTTTTGTTTCAAACGCCGACCTACACATTTTACCGTTTCACCAATCATAACGGGCTGCCGGTAACGCAGTTCCATTTTTGCCGTATAAGCAGGTTTTCCTTCTGTGACGAACAGGTAATGGCCCATGATCTCGTCCAGTAAGACGCTGATCAGACCGCCATGCATTCTCCCGTCATAGCTTTGATGCTCCTGTCTGGGTGTAAAATAAGCCACACATTCCTCGGCATCCATTGTAAATTCCATTTTAAAACCGATAGGATTATCTTTGCCGCAGGCAAAGCACCAGGTATATTCTTTTTCCTGCATTTTCTTACTCCATTAAAAATTCATAAATTTTTTGAAAAACATCATCCCGTTCATTATCAAGGGTCAGTATATGTCCGGAATGATGATACCAAACAAGTTTTTTATCAGCTGTGCCCAGATGATCATAAATATATTGAGCGCTGGCAGGTTTTACCGTATGCTCTACTTTTGACTGCATCACCAGGCAGGGTATTTTTATTGACTGCAAATACTTTTTTTTGCACAAATCGACCAGCTCAAACAGGCTGCTCAGCGGCTTGACCGGCATAATATGGTAACAAACGCTGTAGCTTGCAGGCACCTGATACTGGCGCTGACGTTTTTTCAGGTAACGGATAAAAAAACGCAGTAACGGCAGATAAGGAGCCCTTCTGTCACAAACGTAAATCGGCGCTGCCAGGATAGCCGCTTTCGCTACCGGTAATTCAGCCGCAGCTTTAATAGTCAGCAGTCCTCCCATGGACAGTCCCACTATTGAAACTCTATCGCAGCCGGCCTGCAGGCGATACACACCATCGCTTACAGCCTTATACCAGTCCTGCCATTTGGTCTTGTTCAGGTCCTGCGGCGTAGTACCATGCCCTGCTAAACGCACGCCCAGTACTGTCAGCTCCTGCTGATGCAGATATTCTCCCAGCAGGCGCATCTCTCCCGGAGCTCCCGTATAACCGTGAACCAATACTACACCCTGTTTGCCGCCTTGAAAGAAAAATTCTTCATTACCACTGAATGACTGCACTGTAATTACGCTCCTAATCTTACTTATACTATATTATTATACCATATGAAAAAAAATCCCACATCCGAAGATGTGGGATTTTACAAACAACTTACAATTCTTATTTAAAGAAGTTCAGAAGAATGCCGCCATGAGCAGCCAGAACCGGAGCAAATACCAAGGAAACGATAGTCATCAATTTGATGAGGATGTTCATTGCAGGTCCGGAAGTATCTTTGAACGGATCGCCTACGGTGTCGCCGGTAACAGCTGCTTTGTGAGCTTCACTGCCTTTACCGCCATGAACACCGGATTCGATGTATTTTTTAGCATTATCCCAGGCACCGCCTGCGTTAGCCATCAAAATAGCTACCAGCACGCCGGCTGCCAAAGATCCGCCAATCATACCACCCAATGCTTCGGTACCAAAGAGGAAACCGATCAGCAACGGAGCAACGATTGCCAAGACGCCCGGCAGAATCATTTCGTGCAAGGCAGCAGCAGTAGAGATATCTACGCATTTACGATAGTCAGCTTTAGCTTTGCCTTCCAGCAAACCAGGGATCTCACGGAATTGACGACGAACTTCTTCGATCATTTCGTAAGCGGCTTTACCAACAGATTCCATGGTCATAGCTCCAAAAACGAACGGCAGAGTTGCACCGATGAACAGGCCAACCAAAGTTACAGGGTTGAGCAAGTCAATGGTAGTGAGGTTAACGGTATGCGCATAAGCAGAGAACAGAGCCAGTGCAGTAAGTGCAGCAGAACCGATAGCAAAGCCTTTGCCGATAGCAGCAGTAGTGTTGCCAACTGAGTCAAGTTTATCAGTGATTTCACGAACTTCAGGAGGAAGCTCGGACATTTCAGCAATACCGCCGGCATTGTCGGCGATCGGGCCGTAAGCGTCAACAGCAACGGTCAAACCGGTGGTGGAGAGCATACCTACAGCAGCCAGAGAGATACCGAACAGGCCCATGCCGCCGTTAGTAGCGCCGCCCATTACAAAGAAGGATACGATTACGCCGATGCAGATGAAAAGCATAGGCCAGAAAGTAGAATACATACCAACTGCCAAACCGGCAATAATAGTGGTTGCCGGACCGGTTTCGGATTGTTGAGCGATTTTCTTAACACTCCCGAAATCAGCAGAGGTATAGATCTCGGTGATCTTGCCAATGATCATACCAACAAGCAGACCTGCTGCAATAGCCCAGAATGCATCCAGAGAACCAAACAGGCTGTTGGAAAGATAAGCAGCAGCAGCGATAACGATAGCACCGCCGATGTAAGTACCGCTGTTCAGTGCAGCCTGAGGGTTTTGAGATTTGCTGGAACGGGCAAACATAACACCGATGATAGAAGCAAGGATACCGGCAACAGCCAGCATGAAAACAAATTCGACACCTTCACCGCCGGGATATGCAACTGCACCCAGAGTCAAGGCGGAGATAATTGCGCCTACATAGGATTCAAACAAGTCGGCACCCATACCGGCAACGTCGCCTACGTTATCGCCTACGTTATCAGCGATAGTAGCAGGGTTACGCGGATCGTCTTCCGGAATACCGGCTTCAACTTTACCAACAAGGTCAGCGCCAACGTCAGCAGCTTTAGTATAAATACCGCCGCCAACACGGGCAAACAATGCGATCGAGCTTGCGCCCAGACCAAAACCGGTAACAATATCAATGTTACGGTCAAAAACAAAATAAGCTACAGCCAGGCCGGCAATACCAAGGCCTACAACGCCCAGGCCCATTACAGCGCCGCCGGAGAAAGCGATTTTCAGAGCTTCGCTCATGCCGTGACGGGCAGCTTCAGCTGTACGAACGTTAGCTTTAGTAGCCACGTTCATGCCCAGATAACCTGCACAGATGGAGAATACAGCACCGCCGATAAAGCATAGCGCAGTGCTTACTGATAAGAATGTAGCAATAATTGCAGCAACAACAACGATGAAGATAGCAAGATATTTGTATTCTCTGTACAGGAATGCCATTGCACCTTCATGGATATAGCCAGCGATCTCCTTCATACGGGCAGTACCGGCATTAGCAGCGCTGATAGCGTTACTGAGCATTACTGCCACGCCGAGGGCAACAAGACCGACGACTATGGATAAAATTAAATAAGTACTCAAAACATTGATCCCCTTTCTGTTTCTTTTGAGTTTTTAAAAATTAAGAACGCAGAGCGTTCTTTTTAACCAAATTAACCGTTGATTTTTGCCAGAGCAAGCGTGATGATACCAAAAGCAGTACCCAAACCAATCGTAACTTTAGCCATTAAAGTATCAACATCATTACCCTTGCCGAAGAAGGCACCCCCACCGCCTCCGCCGAACGCATCTGACAAACCTGAGCCCTTCCCGGACTGCATTAACACAGACGCTATCAAGGCGATACAGACGATTACGTCTAATACCATTAAGACAGTTGCAATCACAAAGCTTACCTCCTCTTTTACTTAGTACCTAACTATTCTATCATAATGTTATACAGCTTACAACGGTAAAATATAAAAAATTGTACAAAATTTAGTAAAAAGCAGGGCAAATACGCGTCCGGTATCTGCCCTGCTTCAAAATAACCGTTACTCCGATTATTTATTGATGTTGTAAAATACAGCTTTGCCTTTATACTTGGCAGCGCCGCCGAGGTCTTCCTCGATACGGAGCAGCTGGTTGTATTTGGCCACGCGGTCAGTACGTGCCGGAGCACCTGTTTTGATCTGTCCGGCATTGACAGCAACGGCAATATCTGCCAATGTAGTATCTTCGGTTTCACCGCTGCGATGCGAAATAATGCAGGTATAGCCTGCCCGTTTAGCAGTTTCAATAGCATTGAAGGTCTCTGTCAAAGTACCTATCTGATTGACTTTGATCAAAATAGCGTTAGCAGTATCATTTTTGATACCTTCAAGCAAACGTTCTTCATTGGTAACAAACAGATCGTCGCCAACCAGCTGAACTTTAGTGCCTAATTTCTTCGTAAGCGCTTTCCAGCCCTTCCAGTCGTCTTCCGCCAAACCGTCTTCGATTGAAACGATCGGGTATTTTTCGCACAAAGCAGCCAGATAATCTACCATTTGATTGGAGGTTTTTACCAAACCTTCGCCTTCCATCTGATATTTTCCATCTTTATAAAATTCGCTGGCAGCAACGTCTAAAGCGATCATGATATCTTCGCCCGGTTTATAGCCTGCTTTTTTCACTGCTTCAAGGATGACTTCGATCGCCTCTTCATTGGATTTCAGATTCGGCGCAAAACCACCTTCATCACCCAGGCCTGTTCCCAGTCCTTTAGCGTTCAGCAGGGCCTTTAAACCATGATAGATTTCAGCGTTCATGCGCAAAGCCTCGCTGAAGCTTGCAGCACCGACCGGCATGATCATAAATTCCTGAATATCGACGTTATTATCAGCATGCTGGCCGCCGTTCAGGATATTCATCATCGGTACCGGCAGCTCCTGTGCGGAAACACCGCCCAGATACAGATACAGCGGCAACCCTACAGAAGCAGCGGCAGCCTTGGCTACAGCCATGGAGACACCTAAAATAGCGTTGGCGCCTAATTTTCCTTTATTTGGGGTCCCGTCCAAACGGATCAGCATCTCGTCTATTTCTACCTGACGGGTTGCTTCCAGTCCAATCAAAGCTTCAGCAATAACGTCGTTGACATTATCGACTGCTTTAGTCACGCCTTTGCCCAGATAGCGGTTTTTATCACCGTCACGCAGCTCTACCGCTTCATGCGCGCCGGTAGACGCTCCTGAAGGAACAGCAGCGCGTCCAACGGAACCGTCTTCCAGGCAAACCTCTACTTCGATAGTCGGATTGCCGCGGGAATCCAAAATTTCTCTTGCATATACTTCAGTAATCATTGCCACTCTAACTTCACCTCATCATTTATTTTTATCTGTTAACAGACTTTTCCCTGTCATCGCAGCAGGCTGCTTGATTTTCAGCAGTTCCAGCAGCGTCGGCGCAATATCAGCCAAAATGCCTTCGTGTAAAGTATGTTTTTCATCACTGACTACCAAAAAAGGAACCTGATTCGTTGTGTGAGCCGTATAAGGCTGTCCTGTCGTTTCGTCAAGCATCTTTTCCAGATTGCCATGATCAGCCGTAATACAGGCTGTTCCATGCAGTGACAATACCTTTTCAACAATACGCCCTACACAGGCATCGACAGTTTCCATTGCCTCGACAGCAGCATTCAGCACGCCTGTATGCCCTACCATATCGGGATTGGCAAAATTCAATATTATCATGTCGTACTTATCTGTATCCAGAAGCTCTGCCAGCTTATCTGTCACAAGCTCGGCGCTCATTTCCGGCTGCAGATCATAGGTAGCCACTTTCGGTGACGGAATCAGAACTCTGTCTTCACCGATATTCGGTTCTTCCTCGCCGCCATTAAAGAAAAAGGTCACATGAGCATATTTTTCCGTTTCGGCGATCCGCAGCTGCTGAAGCTTGTGGTCAGCCAGTACTTTGCCCAGCGTATCTTCCAGCGTTTCCGGAGCAAAGGCAACGGGAGCTTTTATAGTTTCATCATACTGCGTCATACAAACAAAATTTACCGGACGGGCTGTCTGAGGACGCGCAAAATAAGGAAATTCTTCATCTACAAAGGCTCTGGTCAGCTGCCTTGCCCTGTCGGGACGGAAATTGAAAAAAATCATGCCGTCACCGGCTTTGACGCAGGAATCTGCTTCAGGTGCAGCTATGAACGGAACTACAAATTCATCAGTGACCCCGCCCGCATAAGAAGCACGCACACCGCTGACCGCATCAGTACAAACAGTGCCGTCATGCAAAACCATAGCGTCATAAGCTTTCTGCACACGTTCCCAGCGTTTATCGCGGTCCATAGCGTAATAACGCCCTGCTACTGTAGCGATTTTACCCACGCCGATACGCTTCATCTCCGCGTCAAGTTCTGCCAGATAAACATCGGCAGTCTGCGGTCCAACATCTCGTCCGTCTAAAAAAGCATGTACATAAACCTTGTTCAGTCCCTGCAATTTAGCCATTTCTAATAGAGCAAACAAATGACTGATATGACTGTGCACTCCACCGTCAGAAACAAGACCCAGCAGGTGCAGCGCACTGCTGTTGGCTTTTACGGTCTGCATAGCTTTACTCAAAATAGTGTTTTCAAAAAAGTCACCGTCTTTTATTGCTTTAGTGATCCTTGTCAGCTCCTGATATACAATACGTCCTGCCCCGATATTCAAGTGACCGACTTCGGAATTACCCATCTGCCCGTCTGGCAGGCCTACGGCTGCACCAGAACAGGATAAGCGCGTATGCGGATATTTGTCGAACAAAGCATCCAAATTAGGTGTCTTTGCCAAAGCAGCTGCATTATACTGCCCTGCCGGAGCAATACCCCAGCCATCTAAAATCATCAGCAATAGCGGCTGTTTTGCCATTTTCGTCACCCCTTATATACTGCGTGCGATAGCAGAAAACGCTTGCGCATCCAGGCTCGCCCCACCTACAAGAACTCCGTCGATACCGCTGATTGCAAAATCTGCGGCATTTTTAGCATTAACGCTGCCGCCATATAAAACACGAACCTTACGCGCGATATCTGCAGAAAATAGTTTTTCCAGCTTATTTCTGATCATCAGGCATACTTCCTGAGCATCTTTAGCAGTTGCAGCCTGACCGCTGCCAATAGCCCACAATGGTTCATAGGCAACAACCAAAACTTCCGCTTCATCAGGAGTAATGCCCTTTAAGGCACTTTTCAGCTGCATGCTGATTTTACGTGAAGTCTTTCCTTCTGCGCGCTCCTGGGCATTTTCACCTACGCATAACATCGGTTTCAAACCATTTCTGTATGCAGCTCGCATCTTTTTAGCAACAGCCACTTCATTATCACCGAACATGGTGCGGCGTTCAGAATGACCGATCAAAACATATTCAGCGCAGATATCAGCAATCATTTTACCGGAAACAGCACCTGTATAAGCGCCTTCATCTTCCCAATGCAGGTCCTGAGCTCCGTAGCCTACATGTTTACCGTCAATGGCTTCAGCAACGCTTTCCAGTGCTGTAAACGGCGGAAAAACAACTACTTCGTTCAGTGTCCCATTAGTATCACTGACGATATCTTCAGCCAGTTCAACTGCTTCATCCACATTTTTATGCATTTTCCAGTTGCCGGCCACAATTTTACGGCGTACATCATCTAAAGCCGCAACACCTGGCAGGACCTTGCCTTCCAGATATTCCAGCGAAGCGCCTCCGCCAGTGGAGATATGCGTAATTTTTTTAGCCAGCCCCAGCTTTTCAATGGCAGCCACAGAATCACCGCCGCCGACAATGCTCATAGCTCTACTTTTAGCAACAGCCTGAGCGACAGCTTCAGTCCCTTTGCAGAAGGCATCCATTTCAAAAACACCCATGGGCCCGTTCCACACGATCATTTTAGCATCCTGCAACGCATCCTGATACAAAGTGCTGGTCGCAGGGCCAATATCCAAAGCCATATATTTTTGATCCAGCTTAGCTACTTTTTCAACTTTATGGCTGGCATCGGCAGCAAACGTCTCTGCCATTACCAGATCTACCGGCAGCAGCAATTTTACTTTACGTGCTTTGGCCTTAGCCAGCAGTTCTTTTGCTAAAGCGATCTTATCATCTTCAACTAAAGATTTGCCCATTTTATGCCCTTGAGCAGCTAAAAAAGTATTGGCCATACCGCCGCCGATCAGCAGGGTATCGACTTTTTCCAAAAGATTTTCGATCACGCCGATCTTGTCGGAAACCTTGGCACCGCCAATGATAGCAACAAAGGGATGCAGTGGATTTTCCACAGCCTGTCCGACAAAGCGAATTTCTTTTTCCAGTAAAAAGCCTGCTGCTGAAGGCAGAAAATGCGTAACCCCTTCCACCGAAGCATGGGCTCTATGAGAAACGCCAAAGCCGTCATTAACATACAGATCTGCTAAAGATGCCAGTTTTTCGGCAAAATCCATATCATTTTTTTCTTCTTCTTTATGGAAGCGCAGGTTTTCCAGCATCAAAATCTTACCGGGTTTAAGCTTCTGTACTGCTTTTTCAGCTTCTTCACCGATGCAGTCACCTGCAAAAGCAACAGGCATATTCAGCAGCTTTGCCAAATGCTTGGCAACAGGCGCCAGACTGTATTTGATATTAACTTGTCCTTTAGGACGGCCTAAATGCGCCATCAAAATGACCGCAGCTTTATGCTCCAGTAAATATTTGATAGTTTCTAACGAAGCACAAATTCTGGTATCATCGGTAATCTTACCAGTTTCGTCCATCGGCACATTATAGTCGACACGTACCAGAACTTTTTGACCGGCAACGTCTAAATCACACAGGTTTTTTTTATCCATTAGAATGATATACTCCTTTAATTACAGGCCTTGTTTAGCAATGTAGGCAGCAAGATCTACCACACGATTGGAATAACCCCATTCGTTATCATACCAGCTGACAACTTTCGCCATTCTTTTGCCGACCATCATCGTAGACAAACCATCAACGATAGAACTCAACGGACAGCCATTGTAATCTCTGGAAACCAAAGGCAGCTCATTATAACCCATAATGCCTTTTAATTCACCCTCAGCTGCTTTTTTCAAAGCGGCATTTATTTCTTCAACAGTAGTATCTTTTTCCAAAACAACAGTCAAATCAGTAATGGAAACATTTGGTGTCGGCACACGCATAGCAAAGCCATTCAATTTGCCTTTGACTTCAGGAAGCACCAGAGAAACTGCTTTCGCAGCTCCGGTAGTAGTAGGAATAATGGACATCGCCGCAGCACGGGCACGACGCAGATCCTTATGCGGTAAATCAAGGATTTTCTGATCATTTGTATAGGAATGGACAGTAGTCATCAAACCACTTTCAATACCAAAGTTTTCCAAAAGCACTTTGGTAAACGGAGCCAGGCAGTTAGTAGTGCAGGAAGCATTTGAAATGATATGATGCTCCGCAGCGTTGTATTTTTTCTCATTAACACCCATAACGATAGTGATATCCTCGCCTTTAGCAGGTGCGGAAATAATTACTTTTTTAGCGCCGGCAGTCAAGTGCGCTTTTGCTTTTTCACCTTCAGTAAAGCGTCCAGTAGATTCAACTACGATCTCAACTCCCAATTCACCCCAAGGCAGCTTAGCAGGATCTGTTTGAGCGATAACTTTGATTTTTTTACCGTCAACAACGATATTATCACCGTCAACAGAAACTTCATGCGGGAAAGTGCCATGTACAGAGTCATATTTCAAAAGATGAGCCAAAGTTGCAGCATCAGTCAAGTCGTTAACGGCAACTACTTCTACCTCCGGATTAGTAAAAGCAACACGGAAAACCTCGCGGCCGATACGGCCAAAACCATTAATACCAATTTTTGTCATGATAAAAATCCTCCTTTTATGCTTTGAGCAAATTATATGTTTGCACTAATGTGCCTTGTAACCTTAATCATTTTCCAACATTCTCACTATGTCGTGAGCTGCTGCTTCATCAGTTATCAGTATATCCTGACGCGACGCCCTGATTACTGACAAGATAGCTGCTGCTTTAGACCGTCCTCCGGCTACGCCGATAACAGTTCCGATCTTTGGCAGATCCTGCAGCATCAGTCCGGCGTTGTTTGTCATATAGATCTGTCTGCCATCTAAAGCGCAGTACTGCCCGAACGCTTCGCCTACGGCGCCGTCATCCAGCAGTTTTTTTATGAATTCCGGCGGCAGCCTGCGGTGCCGTGCCATTACTGAAGCCTGTCCTACACCATGCACCAGGATATCGGCCTGTTTGATAATATCAACCACAGATTTGACCCCAATATCCTCTGCTAAAATACTATTCAGTATCTCTTCACTGACGCTGTCCGGGACATACAGCTGCCTGTAAGATGCTCCCAGCCGCTGAGCCAGGACTGTGGCTATAGTATTAGCCTGTAATTCAACATTATCACCCAAACCGCCGCGGGCTGGTACTACAACTGTTTTAGGCTCATTGCCGCTTACATTAGCAGCCAGGGCAGCCATAGTTGTACCACCGCTTACGGCAACGATATGTTCTTTGCCGTCATTCAGCAGATTTCCAAGAATCCTCGCCGCAGCACGGCCGATTTCACGTTTGACCACCTCTTCCTGGTCAGAGTCTCCTGGAATGATGACTACACGCCCAATATCCAGGCGTTCACATAAAAACTGTTCCAAAGAGTTCAGATCCTGCAATTTACGGACATAATCAGCAAGCTCTTTCAGAATATCCGCGCCCTCTTCAGTCACCGACATTCCGGCAGAAGAAAATGCCAGTAAACCACCGTTTTTCAAAAAATCGACCTGTGCCCGCAATACTCTTTCACTCAACCCCAGCCTGGCAGCCAAAGCCCTGCGTCCGATAGGATACTCATGGCTCACCTGCCTTAATATCTGGTATCTCTGAACTAAAAGATTTGTAAGCTCGGGAACGATTTTTTTCTGTAAATTAATAATACTGTCCATAGTGATCTCCCAGCGTATTTTGTCCCTCGCGGTCCATTTTTAGTCCCACTAGCTCTAAAAATAAATTTTCAGAAATCTTCATTTAGTCTATTGTAGCACAAGGTATAAAAGAAAAAAAGTGGTGTTGTGTTAAAAATAGCAACAAATCATAATTTATTTATTAAATTTCAAACAAAAAATAAAAAGCCGAAGAACAGTCCTCGGCTTTAAAGTAAAATCTTACTAACGATAACTTACATTTTCAGGATACATATCATGCATCATCAAACGTTTTTTAGCAGCTGCTTCCCACTCTGTGCCCGGTTTGCCATAGTTGGCATATGGGTCGATCGCCAAACCTCCGCGCGGAGTAAATTTACCCCAAACTTCTATATATTTCGGTTCCATCAGCTTGATCAGGTCTTTCATAATAATATTTACGCAATCTTCGTGAAAATCGCCATGATTGCGAAAGCTGAATAAATACAGCTTTAACGATTTACTTTCTACAAGTTTCTGATCAGGCACATAGGAAATATAGATCGCAGCAAAATCCGGCTGTCCTGTCATCGGGCACAGGCTTGTAAATTCCGGGCAGTTAAATTTTACAAAATAATCATTGCCGGGATGTTTATTAATAAAAGCTTCCAGTACTTCAGGAGCATAGTCCGTAGGATACTTAGTTTTATTGCCTAAAAGGCTCACGCCTGTCAATTCTTTTTGGTCTCTTCCAGAAGTCATAAATCCTCCTTATTTTTTTGCTGAAGCAAAATTAAATATTTCACAGCGTTCTAAAGCTGTCACCAATACCATACTCACGACACCGGAGATAAACTGGCCTACTAAAACAGTAGACGCCAACAGCCAGTAAGGCAGATCCAGCAATACAGAAAGCCAGACCGGCACTCCTAACCCCGGTACTAAAGTAATTGCCAGCATCACAGCCCAATTACCTAAATCATGGCGTTTAGCATAAACTATTGTCAGACTTGTCATAATACCAACCAAACCGCCGCCTAACATATCCAAAGGTCCCAAACCACCCATCAGAGTATTTGCCAATACATTTACCAAACCAAATGGAATTATCAGGAAAGGAAAAATAGCGCTCAAACCATATAAAGCCGTCGCAATGCGTACCTGGTACTGTCCGAAGGCAAAGCTTTGCGTACACATCATAACAACCAGATATAAAGCCGTACACAAGGCGGAAATAGTCAATTTTTGCGTTTTAGTGAGATTTTTCATATTACTATGCTCCTTTCTTGCTGTGACCAAGAACGGAACTACATAAAAAAGGACGAAAATCAAAATTTTCGTCCCATCCATGTTAAAACAGTTCTGCTTTAAGCAGAACACCCGTAGTTTTATTTTGAGACAGGATGGTCACGAACTGTCTGTTATTTGATTACTTAGGCATTATAGCAAAGTTTACTCATCTTTGCAAGTACTTTACAGTAGAATTAATTATACAATAGCTTTATCAGGACGGACTAAGAACCACGCCAATACGCCAACAACACCCGATAACGCTGTTGCGATCAGTGCAGCATCCCAACCGTAGCTGGTCGCGATCCAGGCAGTTAAAGTTGGAGCTATGACGCCACCAATATTTCCCCAGAAGTTCATCCACCCGGAAATAGAACCGGCAAACTCTCCCCCTAAATTGATCGCACAGGCCCAGGAGGCATTGAAAGTCAATCCCAGCGACCCCAGTGATAAAGATAGCCACATTACGTTTTGCATAGGATCAGCGGTTCTTGTAGCAATATACAAAGCCAGGGAACAAATTACAATTCCAGCAGAACCACATAAAGTACGTATCCAATATTGTGAAGCACCTTTGGCAATAGCTTTATCACAGAAATAACCGCTGCTGAAGGTAATGATAATCAAAGTCAGCCACGGCATTGCTGCCCATATGCCCATTTTTGCAAGTGAGAAACCGTGTGCCTCCATTAAATAAAGCGGCAGCCATGCCAAAAATACGAACATAATATAATCGGTGATGAAATACTGCACACCAATAGCCCAAAACTGTACAGAAGTAAATAATTTACCCCATGGAGCAGCTTTTTTTACAATTGGAACATCAGTACGTCCTTCGTTAATATGAGCTAATTCAGCTTCATTAACATAGGGGCTTTCTGCAGGATTTTCAGGAACATATTTATGCCATACCCAAGCCATTAAGATCCCCACAATGCCAAAAATCAAAAAAACCATTTTCCAGCCAACTGTAGAAATCAATGCAACAGTCAAAGCCGGCCCTATTACTGGCCCCAAAAAAGAACCGTTCAACAAAAATGAGCTGGCGTTGCCTTTTTCCTTTTTATTAAACCATCTGAAAATAGCAATCGCAAAAGCAGGATAAATAGGCCCTTCACCCATACCGAACAAAAATCTTACTGCAGCAAAAGAAAATTTTCCCTTTGCCACAGCAGTCAAAGCAGTAAATACAGACCACCAAATTACAGCCAGACTTCCTGTAATCCGGTGTCCAAACTTTTCAGCCATCATACCACCTGGAACCTGCATCAAAGCATAACCGGCAAAGAAAAATGATTGAATAAGTCCCATATCTATTTTATCAAAACCATATTCTTTCATAATAACAGGAGTAGCAACAGACAGATTTACTCTATCCATATATGAAACAAAACTGACGATAAAAATCAACCAGGCAACTTTCCATCTAAAATTACTCATCTTCATCATAATATCTTCCCCCACATAATAAAGTTCATTTATAAAGAACAAAGTGCTTTTATAGCTTACTATCCGGCATTTCGATTGTCAATAAAAACTTTATATTTTTAGTAAAAGATATTTATTTTTGTAAACTTAATGTATCGTTTTTACATTTTTGTAATTTTTCATAATAATCTAAAATATTGGTACTTTGAATAAGATTTTTAGTATTTGCAAACTATATTATTTCAGGAATCATATATAATGCTTATTTTTTAACAGACAGTTTTCCAATACACACGGGCATGCTACTTCCGGTTTTGCCTGCCATGTGTCCCAGGGCAAGGCCTAGCCGGATAGTATTTACCTAACATAAAAAAATAACCATACCGTATGGTATGGTTATTTTTTAACCGGCAGCTTTCTATCCTCCCAGGCCGCTTCCAGCCAAGTACTTTCGACGTTTAAGGGCTTAACTACTGTGTTCGGGATGAGAACAGGTGGGTCCCCTTAGCTATCGCCACCGGATTGTTTCAGAAGGTCTTTAAGCCTTCAAAACTATATAGAAGAGTACAAACTTTTGAGTTCGCTGTGTGTTTTTACTTCTTTTCGGCGATTCACTTTCATCGAAAACGCTCCCCTCAGGTCGCTTTTTCGATATAAGTTCCGCCACCTCTAATTCTGACTTCGCTTGCGCTCGTCACAATCAGGGCGTCACTTAAGTCAAGCCCTCGACATATTAGTATCGGTCCGCTCAATACATTGCTGTACTTACACTCCCGACCTATCAACCTCATCTTCTTTAAGGTGTCTTACTAGATTGCTCTATGAGAGATCTCATCTTAAGGCTGGTTTCACGCTTAGATGCTTTCAGCGTTTATCCTTTCCGAACGTAGCTACCCAACTGTACCCCTGGCGGGATAATTGGTACACCAGCGGTTCGTCCACTCCGGTCCTCTCGTACTAGGAGCAGCCCCCTTCAAATCTCTTGCGCCCGCGATGGATAGGGACCGAACTGTCTCACGACGTTCTGAACCCAGCTCACGTACCACTTTAATGGGCGAACAGCCCAACCCTTGGGACCGACTTCAGCCCCAGGATGTGATGAGCCGACATCGAGGTGCCAAACCTCCCCGTCGATATGGACTCTTGGGAGAGATTAGCCTGTTATCCCCAGGGTAGCTTTTATCCGTTGAGCGATGGCCCTTCCACTCGGTACCACCGGATCACTAAGCCCTACTTTCGTACCTGCTCGTCGTGTTTGACTCGCAGTCAAGCTCCCTTCTGCCTTTACACTCTTCGCGCGATTTCCGGCCGCGCTGAGGGAACCTTTGGGCGCCTCCGTTACTCTTTCGGAGGCGACCGCCCCAGTCAAACTGCCCGCCTGACACTGTCCCGGATTTCGTTACTCTCGCGGTTAGAATTTCAATACATCAAGGGTGGTATCCCAACGTCGGCTCCAGCCAGACTAGCGTCCAGCTTTCCATGCCTCCCACCTATCCTGTACGTAATGTATCAAAACCCAATGTCAGGTTACAGTAAAGCTCCATGGGGTCTTTCTGTCCAGTCGCGGGTAACCTGCATCTTCACAGGTATTTCAATTTCACCGGGTCCCTCGTTGAGACAGTGCCCAAATCGTTACACCTTTCGTGCGGGTCGGAACTTACCCGACAAGGAATTTCGCTACCTTAGGACCGTTATAGTTACGG